>Ga0315915_1006300_pt1 | contig 14532 bp, 4 predicted proteins | sample MpolbnodulesMG_FD_207738 | JGI IMG/M metagenome (GOLD analysis project Ga0315915, IMG submission 207738) | Medicago polymorpha root nodule microbial communities from Los Angeles, California, United States - branched nodules | ecosystem: Host-associated > Plants > Roots > Nodule | place: USA... | reverse complement strand
ACCAATACTCATAGAAGCTCAATCAAAACTTTAATAAAATGACATTTTTTTTCTCTTGTTAAGTTTCTTTGCTTTTTTCTTTCAAAAATGTATTTATGTGCTACTTGAACTCTTAGAGAATGATAAATAATTTAGTCTTTTGTATTTCTTACAAAATTAGGTTACTTTTTGTCCATGTTTTAATTTGGTCTACGTAGTTGAAAACATTGTTATATGATAATAAAATTATAATCTTGGATAAAATTTAAAACATTACTGAAAAATATGTTGTGTTTTATCTATTTAATTTGATTTTAACGTTGGAAAAAAAATGATTGTTTAAAAAAACCGCACCAACCGATCCAATCTAAACCGCATTGGTTTGGTTTGGTTTGGTTCGGATTTTATTTTAAAAGTCAACCGAACCAAACCAAACCGCATCCTTTTTTACCTTACGGTTCATATGACTTTTACGCTCAAAACCGAACCAAACCGCACCGCAAACACCCCTATAATATACCATGGTTCATTTCATCTTCAAAATATACAAGACTTATTTAATTATTTTTAAAATTCGATACCTAATATAAATGCCGACTAATTTGAAGATCAATCACACCGTCAAATATAACACACTCTTCAATTTAATCCATATTTATATTATTAATTAAAATGATCTTTCCTTTTGGTCAACAAAAAAAAAAAGTTCAACTCTTCATAATTACATATTGACTATTCATTTAAGAATGTTCCCTTTTTATGTTTTCCTTTTTTAAAAAAGATATCCTTTGAAAAAAAACTCTTTATGACAAACAAAAGAATTTTAATATATCACCTTCTAACTAGAGGGTGTGAGTTTCCTACATTATATTATCAAATTTTCACAAATCACCTTTTGTAAGGGTGAATCTAAAATTAAGGTCAATAAAGAAAGTTTGATTCTCCAGCTAAGTTTTTTATATACAAGGGAGATGTAGTTAAAAGGTGTGAGTTTCCTACTTTTTTTTGGTGTTTTGTTTTTTTATTAATTTATAAATAAAAAAATAAAGAATGAAAAATTATTGCTTTTTTAAGGGAAAAAGTTATTGTTAATAGTGGTAACATTGATTAATAGTTATTTTATAACTTTTTTATATGGGATTTGAATCATCCTTTAGCATCTTGTTTTCCATTCTCTTCTATATAAGTGGTTTGTACATAGTTGAAATGATTTCTTTCTGTGATTCATTGTTTGAGTATGGTGTTCATCGTCCTGTGTGCGTTGTTTGATTTTCCGTCTTGTTACGATGTTCGTTTGATTCCTATTTAAAGATTGAATTCAATCAATTACATATTTAATCAATGACTTAAGTACCAAAATTGCATATCCCCAGTCACTTTGATTTTGTCATATAAGAAATGTTAGGAACACTCTTTCTAATACTCATCCTTTACAAGCTAGGGGATTTTTCTAGTTCATCAACATTGAAGAAATCTATGTGAAAGAAGGAATCTTGACGAATATTGTTGAAGGATCTCATAGGATTGAAGGTTTCAAGGGTTGAGGCATCAAATTCATGGATTCAAGTTAGAGGTGATCTTGCAACAAGTAGATTTAGGTTTTTGGTCCTCTTTGGATCAAAGAGTGGCACGATTACTTGATTTCTTGTCATCAAGCATTGTAGCACATCGTGCAAACTTTCAATCATTGTGGAAGGTCGTGGATTTTTTAGGGAAGTTATGCCCCACCCCCCACCAACCCACCCATAGATTTGTTATGTTACCGCCATATAAAGCAACATAATATTGAATGATATGCTTGATGTGAGTATAAAATTCATGCCAAAGATTCCAAACTGTTATGTATTATGAAACTCTCAAGTCGTCCCATTTGCATATGGTTTGAATAAACTCGGAGAGTATTGAACCTAAAACTTATTTGTGCAACCGTCAAGTATTTTTAGCGGTTTCATAACACAAGTTCTTCTAGACCTCCCAACATTGGATGACTGTTGCAGTGATTTATCGTAGCCACCGCAACAATATGGTGAACTCCTTGGAGACCTAAATAACCAACACAATCAGAACCACTACAATTCCTTCCCCAGTCACCACGATCAAGGTTGTCAAACTCCTTTTTTTCGTCAACTCGGTTTTTTTTGGATGGATTTGACTTGTAAACTCAACTCATAAAATCGTATGAGTTTATCTAAACTTAAAATAATATTAAATTATTATAAATATATGATAGATATACTAGTATAATATTATAAATCCGTCAATAATTCAAAAGTAGGTTGTGAATTTTTTATGATCCTAGATATTTTATCATTTTTAAGAATTTTTTCAACACCTCGTTGTGTTTGTGAATTTGTTGTTTCTACTAGTGTAATTTCATTGACAAGTTTGCATGTGAACTAGGTAGCTAAGTTGTACCCTTAGACTTTATTAATCAGGGCCAATTTGATGAGGTCAACACCACATCTCGTAACTTGATCAGATATGTTATGTGTTTTATTTTTGGTCGAACGGGTATGACATGCCGATCTAGTTCGATTTTAATTAAACTAGATGAGGAAGAAGGTGAAGATAAAGATGGCAAAGTTATTATGAAAAAAAAAAATTAGATCTCAAATCGAATCAACAAATTACCAAAGGTATGAAATCATATCTTCGAATCCTTTTCATTGTTTCATTTCATGTATCCTTCAAAACTTTGATTGATGAAAAAAGCTTGTTGCAAACATTACATAATGTTTGATCTTCAAGTTACCCATCTCAATACCATTATCATGTCTCAATTTCTTGATTTGAGGTCGAATAAGGTTGTTGGAGCGATGATATGATTTGTGACCCCGAGTGCATGCATTACCAAAGGTGAATTATTTGCCGCACAAATCACATCTGTGAATCCTTGAAACCTGTTATGTCTCATTTTCAAGAGACCGCTGATCAACATCATTGTTTTCAACCCATTGGATGGTCTGGCGGTGTTGGTTTGAGATGCCTTCCGACTCTTCCCGGTACCAATTTCGTTGGGCTAGTTTGCCTTCTTCAAAACAAAACAAAAAAAAACTTCAATGTTTTCTAGTTTATGATCAAACCAGTGATCGAGAAGGAAGTGACGAAGAAGCATTAGTGCAGTCGAGTAAGTTTTGAATGCATACAACAAACATACTATTACTGAATTACTAATGCAGAGGGTAAAGAGAGAAACCAGAAGATTGTTGGATGTACTAAATTAATAGAGAAATCAAATTGAATTGAACTTAATTATGATCAATATAGTCTTGCTCTTGTACACTGTTCCACTGTAATTATGCAGAAGGCTATTGAATTGTATATTTTATTTCTTATGCAATTTGGGCATGTTGTGGAAGATCATTTTGTAATCTTCTATACATTTAATCTTTTACCGTAATTAGATGTATTTACATTTTACATTCAGTTATTTTATACGGAGAGATATGGTCTATAACTTGATTACTAACATAGTAAAATAGAATCAAAATATCAAATGCTCTTGAATCGTGAAATAATTTTATAACTAGTACATTTATAAATGTTATATATAGCAGAAACATTAGAGTGGAAAAAAAATCCAATGGAGAAACTCTTTGATACAACAAACCCTTCTGAAGGGTTTGCTTTGGAAAATGCAGAAAGGATCGACACAAAAAAGAGGGGAACATAGTTTTCTGAGGACTCTTGATCTATTCCACAATCTTATGCAGATGTTTTGGAAGAGAAGCTTTTGAATGAAGGAGATGAGTGGATGGAGACAATGCTCATTCATTAATAGTTATATTACTATGCCTTGAAAACACCACTCTCGTTCAATTTTTTAAGCCTCTACAATCATTTGGAAATATTGGCATGCCATGAAGTTCATGAACTCCTACAAGTCTAAAGAGAATCAGCATGAGAGGTGGATAGTAACAACTATCATAGTATCGTCATGACTCATGAAACTGTAAGCCACAGCTCAGAATATGAATAAACAGATAAGTTTTGCAGCTGTTGCCATAATCGCAAAGATTTGCACAGACTGCAAAAGGTTCTAAACTACGTTTCCACAAAACATACATTTTCTGACTAGATTTATGACCTTATATGACCAGTTGAATCTATAAACAACCAAACTTAATAAGCATGATAGTACAAAAGAAATCATAAATTTGAGAAGATATTTCAGTTTTGATAACTTTTTATATGAAACTGCATGAAAACATTCTATCAGCTGATTAAGATCAAACTTGGATTAGCAATAATGTAAAACACTGCCAAATAAACACTGTTGTGTAACTGTAATTGTAAAACTAATTAATTTGATATTTATAGTTGTGTGTACAACAACAAAGAAGAGATAACAACCTACAATAATGTATATTTAGGTTCTAAATTCATTGATCCGCATCCATTTGGTACATGACCACTTATCACCCTTGATCACAGGACAAGCACCTGAAAATTATCACATGCATATAGGTTTGTAAATTTATCTTCCTTATAACTTAAAAGTGCAAGCTAATTGACACAATCACCTTAGTGTTATTAAGATAATAATAAGGGAAACTAACTAACCATGCAGACTCGATGGATCTAAAGTTCCATCTGGCTTCATACTCCAGAAAAGTAATGCATCACCCATCTTTGGCTTAATTGAAAGCCCTTTTTTTCCACAATCAGAAAGCTCATCCCACCAAGGCACAGAGCTAATATTTCCCTTAGCAGCTGGGAACACTGTCTCACCCCCTTCTTCAACATCTGAACTGTATAATCAATTTACAAAAAGTGGACACCAATATCAACTGCATATCCAAGAAGACAATTGAAGTTAACAATGACGGAATGACGGAGATGAAGTCACTTACAGGTACATCAGCATTGTTGCTATACGCTGACCTCCATTCACAGTATTAAAATCATCCGCAAAGTAGTCTAAATGAGGTTCATACTTTTGTCCAACTTCATAATGGAGCACGTTAAAGCTTTCGCCGTGCTCTGCATATTGTGAAACACAGCTCAAGTAATGCTTGTTTAAGTATATGATGAAACATAACATACTATCTCAGCATCAAAGGACAACCGAAAACACTTCGTTGATACATGGTTGAATCAAAAAGCATTAGCAGGAGCATCAAACCTTAGTTTTTTGAACAAAGAAAAAAACAGAAAGGCGGAAAGAACGCACCTGCAGGTATAAAAGTAAAATCAGTGATTCTTTTCTCAATATTCCTCACAATTTCATCACTTCCTCTGTCAAGAAAAGTTCCAGAACTTGTTCGTACGCTAAATGCAAAGGGAATATGTAACAAAAGGTTAACCATCAATGAAGTGGCAATGGCAATTTAAACAAGGGAAACAAGATTTATAATATTCAACACTGAACTTAGAGGGCACTTGCTAAAGAATTTTCGGTCAAAAATAAAAAATCTAACCTGCTGTCCTTGCTCTTTCCTGTTTCATTATCAACAACAGATGATTTTTGCATACTTGGCTTGGCTGTATTGATTAGATGTTCGCATTCCTTCTTTGTCTGCTTAGATCAATCAGGTAAAAACCTTAGCATTTGGGAAATGGAAGTATTGTAACATTAATAGTATGTATTAGTGGATTAACCTTGAACCAAACAAAGACATCAATGATCAATCCATCTTAGCATTTCTTAAACCATGAATAGCTAGTTTGGTTTGAATTGGTTGAAGTAAAGTCAGTGTAAAATTGTCAATCCAATATTAAAGTTACTTTGTATGACTCCTAGTCAAAGTGAGGCTTGAAAGCAAAGACAGAAATCATACATATGTTATTTCACTAAAGTAACTTCAATTTTCTAATATCTTGAAATGATACAATTTTTATTGAAGAAAATTAAATTATCATCACGCCTATCACATGAACTCTATCGTTGGTCACACCGATAGACTTATGCAGTGATAATGTGGTGTCTATTTTGGACTCTGACACATGCAGGACACCGGACACTCTTTCAATGAGAAGTGTCTGTAACACGTGTCATCTTTACTCCAATCACGTGATTTGGTAATTAGATCATTAACAAATAATTCTATATAAATAAAAACAAGAAGGGAAACAAGAAACTGACCAGAAAATTATGATATAAAAATGCTCTAGGCTCCCACGATATGATTTGAACCCAACGCTTATTGTCATCATCGTCTTCACTTCTGCATAAAATATAGATGAGAAAGAGAAGTCATCATAAAGAGAGAAAAGAATAACACAAATTAAGAAAGATGAGTTGAACTGAAATTGAACCTGAGAGCATTATGAGAGATGGAGTTGATATGGTTGAGTTTCGGGATACGGAGAGTTAAGAGAATGAGAATGAGCAATGTGAAGGTCACAAACAATGTGAAGATGAATGATTGTGACGGTTTTCGTGGTGGCACACGAGAGTGTCTGAATTTCACCATGACAGTTTTTGAAGATGAATGAATGAAATGAAATTGAGTAAAGTAAAATCTGAAAATTGAATGAAAATAATGGAAGAGTTAGAATGAGAATGAGACCTTTTAAATGTTTGTTGGTAATAAATTATTTTCTCTGTGGGCAGTGTTGTACTGTTTGCTACTTTGCGTTCCCGTGTGCTGCTATATGCTTTCCTAATATAGCAATGACACTGTGCTTGTAGTGTTTTATTTTAGTTAGTCTTAAAGAAGAGTTGACGCATACCATACCATGGTTTCATATTATCAGAAAAGCATATACTATTTAATTGAAGACAATTTTATTAGTATTACATTATTAAAATGGTCTTTCCTTCAACTCTTCATAATTGTATATTGACTAGGATTTTAAGAATATCTTTCTTTTTGAAAGTATTACACTTTTTTTCTTCTAACTCCACCGTAATTAACATCCAAAATATTCTAAAGATTTACGTCTTTTAAATTTCTTATGAAACATGTTATTAAGTCAAGAGCACACAACATTTTTTCTGTATTTTTGAAGGTTGAACTATTTTTAAATGGACGACTCCAAGAATTCGACCTTTTTTTTGTTGGTATATAATACACTTCTTTAATTAAACATTAAAACATCCAATTTTCACAAATTACCTTTTGTAAATGTGATTCTCCAACTAATATTTCAAAACGCGTCAAGAATCTTTTCCATATTTTGCTTTTTATGAATTATTTTGGTATAAAAAACAAAAACAGAGGTAATTAATTTCGTCAAAAACACAAAAGAGAAAGGACAAAAACAAAATAGATGACGTCTTAGCACGAGAACATTGCAAACAATATTTTTTTATAATCAAACATTAGTTGTTAATGTATTATTTTATTTCTTTGTTCAAATGTATTAGGATATTAGTTAGTTAGAATTTTGAGCTCAACCATTTCTGCAACATCTTGCATGCGAAAATTATCTTAGGAGGGACATGCAAAAGCTAAAAACAAATTTGCATTTTTTTCTCTCTTTCTATTAATTAAAATTTGCAGCTATTTATCATGCTTCAAAACAGGAACGCATGGAATACTTGAGATCAGAGTGTCAAGGATACTCATCACTCTTTCCCTATGGTAAAATATTACATTAAAAAAATGTAAATGTTTAAACATTAACCAAATTAGAAAACAATATAATATGAAAAGTTTATTGTTTGACATGCAAATTCGTTCAGGAGACAATGGAAGGTAGTAATTTTTATTTTTGGAGCAAGTTATAATTTTAATATTGTTATGTCATAGATAAGTGTGACTTCATGGAACATTCTTATGAAAGAGTGTCACTAATTACTCCCCATACAAGTTAATTTTCATATCTTTGGCGTCCAAATATATTTCTACGATATCTATATTGAAACTCCAAGTATGGTGGTTCCTAACAAAAATGGTGCTTCCCAACTATCATGGCACCGTATACGTCACCTTTTTTGAGTGTAAACCAGGTATCCTCTGCGCGCGCAACTGCAGAAACTAATCCCTCGAGCATTGTGGGGCCCAAATGGGCGGCAAGTTCTCCCTAGGAGTTTTAACGTTATTGCATGTCCAAGACTGGATTCGAACTCAGGACCTTGGTTAAGCTAGAAGATATCCGTTCCATCTCATCTAAGCGCTCTTAGGTACTGTATACTTCACCTTGAAAATTGATATATATTCGTCCTCCTCTCCAAAAAAAATTGCATGAGAAAATATTATATATGTCATTTGCATCATTAGGCAAGAAATGTTGTTGTGATAAGATGACATGTAGCTAGAGAATTCAAGTTTAAATCGTAAAAATACATCAACATTAAAACTTTATGAGAAATACTGAAGAGTGTTCTTAGGGCGCCGCCGGGTAAGGAAACAAAAATAAAAATATTACCCCTTTTTCAATGAACTGTTGTTATATATTTTTCCCTAAAAAAAATAGTTTTATTTGAAGAAATACATAGAAAAACAAAAAGAGTGATTATTAGAGACAAGTCCTAAATCTCATTTAATTCTTTAAAGTAAACAATGTTGCCTTTGCAATGAATTGTTATGTAATTGTTGTGCCTACTTGTACTGAGAATGAAATAAGTCTGCAATGAGGGATCAGACAGAATGAATTATCTTTGCAAAAAAAAGGTTGAAGGTAAAATTTGAACCCATGTAAGTTAAAAAAAACAACGTTAACCACAACACGACCGAACAATTTCTGATATATTTGCAAACTAGCTAAGATCCGCCAATGCTCTGAAGTTCATAAAATGAATATAATATATAGCTCTATTGAGTGAGGGGCCAAAGATAGTGGTGGAATTTCAGTTTCTTAAAACTAAATAAAAAATATTCTCATCTGGTAAAAAAAACTAGAAATGTTCTAAAACTTTTTTTTATTAAAACTGTTCTATGCGGAATCATATTAACTTAAGTTTACACTTAAATCAACATAAATTCAAGATCCAGCTGAAAAAGCTTAAATGAAAACACAATTTACCCCTAGAATGAAAGCCAAATTGAGGAAGAATACAAACTTCAATCTATCATTAGGTCATAAAAGTGTTGGAAAGAAAGCAGATGAAATGAACGGGGCTAAAAGATTTTAACACTCTGCGCCCAACTGGAACAATAAATGGAGTGGTCCCATAAAACCATAAAGAACTGCATGAGCATGAGCATGAGCTACATTCACAACATTTGGAGCATGACATCATTCATTGATATGCAAGACACATAAAATTCCTTAGATGCCAAAACAAAAAGCTCCACATAGCAAAATCCTATATGCTTGAAATCGAAAATTTAAAACACTGAAGTCCAAAATCAAATTCTTGCATCACTTCGATAATAAGGCACAGACTGATAGTCACACTAGAAGAACTACAAGTTCTAATAATAAACACATAGAATAGAGTGCACACAAACTGATAGCTGTAGTAGTATCAACTTAAAATAAACAAATTTTTCTTACCCTGTTCACAGATGGAAACAAGGCAAGTTAACCACATCTCACCTAGATCCAGCAGCATACCTCCTGTCTGGGCTATAAGGAGAACGGGGAATGGACCTAGATCTCTCCCTCCTAGACCTTCCAACATAGGGTGAGCGCTGTGGTGAAGGATCGTGGCCACCGCGGTATGGTGAACGCCTTGGAGACCTACGATCTGAATAATCAACACGACCAGAACCACCACGACTCCTTCCCCGATCACCTCGGTAGTCACCGCGATAGTCACCACGATGATCACTGCGATAGTCACCACGATGATCACCACGAAAGTCACCACGATGGTCACCACGAAAGTCACCACGATGGTCACCGCGATGATCACCACGAGGGCCTTCATAAAAAACAGAAGAGAGACTTCAGTACATGAAGTATCGAAATTACAAAAAGAACATATTCAACATTCAGGATGTATGTCTCTCAAGTTAAACTCACCATAGTCTCTGGTATTTTTCAGCCCAAGATAGTGCCCTGGTGTTGGAGTTCTTGCACGCTTTCTTCTTGACTGAAACAATATAGGAACTCAATGAGTAGTGCTTCAATGATATAAAACAAAAAATCAACAGAATACAAATGAAAGCAAGTAAACTCGTGACATCATTCTTATCTTTGTTCTATGAAATGACATTTATAAATTATATTAAGAGAATCCTTTAAAAGAAATTTTATTAAGGATTCTAGGTAACGAGGCCAGCTTCTAATAAAAGGGAGGAAAAAATTGTATGCACACACACATGATTAATGCCAAGTGTGAGATACCATAAAAAAAGCCTGATTATAAAGTTGTTGAAAATGTCCGTTGTTTGGTTGAGAGTTGAAAGTGAATGCTGAATTTGTAAGGTTGATTGGCACTATAGTTGCTATGTTAAGTTGATCAGTTGCATTTGATTGGCTGTTTAAGCTTGCCATTGATTAAGCAGTTTCACTAGATTTGCATCGATGAACTGATAATCTCTGATTGTTGCCAACATAGCTGATGCAATGTATGGTTGAGAGTTGAAAGTGAATACTGAGGTTGTAAGGTCGATGACCAACATAGTTGCTATGTTTAGTTGATGAGTTGCATTTGATTGGCTGTTTAAGCTTGCCATTGATCAAGCAATTTCAATGAATTTGCATTGATGAACTGATACTCTCTGATTGTTGCCAACATAACTGATGCAATGTAGTCTGAATATAACCAGAGAACTTTCAAGTTAAAAAGAAAGACAAATATGTTTGTTTTATCAACCACTAACAAAAGTGAAAACACATTACCCGTTCTACAGTGATGTAACGACCCTCTAAAACTGATTGATTGAGATGCTTGATACAACGTTCAGCATCCTCATGGGAATCCATTGTAACAAAAGCAAAACCACGAGAAATTCGGGTACGTGGCTCCACCACAAGAAAACATGAAGCAACCTACATAAGAAAACAGCATTAGAATATAATTTTTCCAAGAGGAAGCAACCAACCGTAGAAAACAACAATTGAGGAAGTGAATAGAAAACCGATATGCCACTCACTTTTCCCTCCTTGGAAAAATGGTCCTCTAGGTCTCTGTCGGTGACCCTTGAAGATAGACCGGTAACATATAGTGTATTTCCAGGATTTGTAGCATTGGCCTCCCTGAAATACAATTGAAAAGATGAGAAATCACTAGCATACCAAAAGACCAAAGTTAACACAAAACACAGCTATCCGAAGAGGATTATAAAACAGAAAAATACCAACCTGACAGGACTTCGAGACCTTGATCTGAAGAGAAAAAAAACAGCCATTCCACAAAGTAGGAATAAGAGAGGTCAGAAAAGTTATAAGTGTCAGACACGGAGAAAACTACAGAACTCAAATTTATATATTTTTTAAAATAACCCTATAAAGCTAAATCATTATTGCTATTAACCTGCCACGGCCTCTGGAGTCAGATCTTGGTCTTTGTCTAGGAACAGACCTAGACCTTGATCTTGATCTCGATTGAGCTTTCCATGGTGAAGGTGAAGGAGACCTTGAATTCCTGAAATACAATCATGCCCAGAACGAAAAATAGCTTCTGTGTGAGTTGAAATCAAATTAAACGTATACGCGAAAATTCATAAACACAAAATATCATGCTTAAAGAGACCACTTTCCATCAAACAGCACAATATACTTCAAGCAAAATTATCAAATTGAACATAAATTACTATTTTTTACAACAACATCACCAAGAATTGTTCTACCTAGGAATCAAATTTGGGTTCTCCCAAATAATTCGTCCTTTGGTGAAGCTAATTAACCACTTGAGCACAATCACTTGGTTAAATTGAACATAACTGTTAAAGAACGTAATTTGATACTAAACAACTAGGGATTAAAGATTTTTATTGAAATTGAAGCATAAAATTGCACATATACAAATTATAACCCTAAAAGCGCAGAAAAAAACAGGTTTCAATTAAATTAAACAGGAAACGAGTCACAGAGTGATAAGAAATTGATAATTGAAACAATTAACATGATTTGAATCAAAGAGAGTTTTAGGATTTACCTTGGAGGAGGTGAATCAGCCTGCAAAATGAAACATAGAGAAAAGTTAGTTAGAGTTCGAGCGAAGCTCGGAAGAAAAGAATGGCGTTGAGATTGGAGATGGAAAACTTGCCATGAGAGTAAAAATGGAGCTTTTGACGATGAAAAATTAGGGTTTTGGTAGAGAATGAATGAATTCGAAGATGAATGAATTGAGCCGGAGATGAGTTTATTCAGATCCCAACCGTGCGTGTTTAATACGACAGATATAAGTTGGAGGGACTTTGGTTGAAGGTTTTTTTTTCCAAATTAAGGAACTTATGAAATATTTCATAAAATAAAAAGTTGCATTTTGGTTCTCCTTTAAAAAAAATAATTAATTTTGATATAATTGATTTTGACTAAAAGTGGGTTGTGGTTAAAGTGATTTATGTTTGAATGCATTTGTATAAAAATGAGTTGAATTATAAATTTTTATCTTATAATTAATTCTATAATCAAAAGTCACATATAATAGCTTCAATTAGAGTTGGAATTGCTTTTGGCATTTGAAAATAACTTCTAAGACATCTAAAAGTGAAACCAAAATAATTAAAAAAATTTGTTTTGGTCTTTCAAATAGTTTTCTATCGTCTTTTTTTGTCTATATTTTCATTCGAAGTTTTGAATTCTATTTGCATTTAGAATATTATAAAAATCTTTTTTAAAAAATTTAGAATATTTTTTAACAAATCATTAATTAAATATAAATTTCTATGTTTAAACAAAATAAATTAGTTATTTCCACAAGTTTATTTTTTTAACGTTACAATAAAATCCCTCAATCTTTCAAAAGAAAGGGCAAAATCCCTCAAATATTAACAAAAATGAATTATGAAAGCATACCATAAACCCAACGGATTTCTACTTCTCTCCATTCTTCCGCAAAGACACATCAATATGGGAAAGAAAATCATTAACACGGCCTTCCTGATTTTATATATAAAAAGATTGTATGAGGAAGATAAAAATACCAGTTTAAATTTCTTTTCAAAACAAAAAAATAAAACATATTACAATTCATTTACATAATCCTCAATTAAATATTTGAAATTTTATTATGATATATTTTGGTTAAACACCTAACATTGGAGAACCATAGAAGTTTTGTAAATTTATTTACAAATGCACGCGTCAAATACAATACATTCATTTCAACCAGATATCACCTATCAAAGCAGACAATGTCCAAAATATAAAAGACAGACAGAAAACAAAAGTACATGTGATTTCACAAATACAAGAGTAGTATAAAATGTTTGAGAGGAACAGACAAAATTATCAAATAAGCATTATATACGGTCCATTTGTATTTTTTCCTTTTCCTTGCCGCGAGTGGTATTGTTAGAAGTACTACTTGTCGTGAATAATATTGGCCGATTAAAAAAAAAACATCATATCATATCAAATCACATTTATTATAAATAAGTTAGTTTAAGTAACATTACCAAGAACTTCAACAAGTTACAATTCGAGAATTATATGCATGCTCCTAAATTATAAACTTATATTCTCTCCTTGTTACTATTGTACTCTAAAGTACTCAATTATTAGATCCTAATATTACGTCGTCGTCAATGACTCCAAAGTTTAACGACACTCTACATACGGTAGTACTTCATTCAAGTGATACTGCACTGCATATTCTATGATCCAATATTGGTGTGTTTCACTCAAGTGATGCATTGAGATAATGAGAATAACTTAATTTCCAAAATACGGTAAAATAGTAGTACGCCTCTCTAGTGATAATGTACCACACCCCATAACATAATTTTGAATGTGCTTCTCTTTAGTGATATTGTACCATGTGAGCTCTTCTCTCAGGTGATATTGCGCCACATGCAGTACGATGATTATCTCTAATGATATTCCAACATACCAACTATAGAGATCAAATACTTCTCAATTGCGGGCCTGATTCTCAATAGAGTGGCTAAATCCGCCAGTAATGCAATTTCAAAATTGTCACTAATTTGAAGAATTTTTGTAGTGACAAAAAGTCTTCATATAACTATACAATTATGTAAGTAAAACTTCAAATGTAATTACCGATTTTAATCAATAATTTTATAAACTAATTTATCCTTAACAACACAATTATTTTTTTAATTTAAATTTAATGAATATACTACATAAATATTGAAAATGAAAATTAGATAACATATATATGTATGTATGTATGTATGTATGTATGTATGTATGTATGTATGTATGTATTTAGTCAGTGGCGTATGGGTCAGGGGATGCATATTTTTTCGTATTTTACCGCAAAAACATCGCACATTCTTGTCATCCAAAATATTTCTATTTACATAAATATTCGTCGTTTTTAGCTTTATATACATCACATTTGCATGTAAATGACACTTGTGTCAGAATAGATAAGTAGCATAACTTTTTATCCATAACCATAAGATCATGTGTTAGACTCTTTGTTGTGCCTTTTTTGAATTTTCATTAGAAAAATTAAAACTTAAAACTAAGCTGAATTTTGTAGTAATAAATTAATTCAGGTGCTATAATAATCAGAAAAGTTGTACATAATATTTAATGATGAATGCAACTGATGTGAATGATTTTGGGGTCTAAGTGCAA
>Ga0315915_1006299_pt1 | contig 14535 bp, 9 predicted proteins | sample MpolbnodulesMG_FD_207738 | JGI IMG/M metagenome (GOLD analysis project Ga0315915, IMG submission 207738) | Medicago polymorpha root nodule microbial communities from Los Angeles, California, United States - branched nodules | ecosystem: Host-associated > Plants > Roots > Nodule | place: USA... | reverse complement strand
CCACGTGTTATTTTATTTATTTTTTTTTTGCCTTGGGGGGCCAAAACTGCTATAGTTGCAAAACTTAGGGGGTTGTTTTGTAGTTTTTTTCTTAGGGGGCCAAAATCGCAACTTTGGGAAAATTAGGGGGTTAAAACTGCAATTAAGTCTTGTTGATTTGACATACATTCAAGGTCAAAAGTTGTGAGTAAGGTGGTGGTGGTTGAGGGATAAGCCTTCTACTAACAAACTATGAAAATAGATGCACTATGAATTTTCCATTTTGCCCTTGGGAGGGGCATTTTTGTAATTTCCTAATTTGTGGGATGTGGCACTCACCTTTTTTATGGCATATTTCCCATTTTACCCCTCACCAATTTTTTTAATTATTTTCTAATTTTTAATAACTTTTAACTATTTTCTAATTTTTGTGTTTTTAATTATTTTTCAATTTTTTCACTCAAATTGAGTTCCTTTAACATTGCCGTTGTGGAAGATTAAGGTATCGTTTGACCCGACTTTTTTCCAACCTCTCTACATTTTTAAGGAGAAGTTAGGTCAAACACAGTATCAATTATTTTAATTTCAATATTGTTTAATCATCACAATCTCACAAATATTTTTATTCACGCTGTCATTTAATGATACCAAATAATTTTATTTCCTTTCTTCAACCCCGTGAAAATATACACACACACACATTAACGTTTAGAGCAATATTTTTATGTCCGTCTGTTTGTGTTTTTGTTACACTGTGTATATAATTTTTTTTAGTGTTGCTTGGTTGAGTGCTACCTCACCGGTTTTTTTTTTTTTTAACTATTTTCCAATTTTTATATTTTTAAAAACTTTTAAGTATTTTTCAATTTTTTTATTTTAACTGTTTTCCAATTTTTTTCTCCCAAATTCAGTTTCTTCTACACTGCCGTTGTGGGAGATTAAGATACCGTTTGACCCAGTTTTTTTTTTCTACTTCTCTACATTTTTAAGGAGAAGTTAGGCCAAATACAATATCAATTAAGTACTTACTAAAAAATGTACTTTTTTAATGCATAAAATTGAATGGAATTGGCTTTGGCCAAAAGTTGTTGAATGCTACTTCAAAAAATTACTTCTCGACTTCACAAGCATCTCTCTTAAATTCACGTTGGGAACCTTTTCTTTTATTTTCTAATATTATATTACAATATGTTTTTTTCTTCCATTTAATTTTTTTTAAGCGTTCCATTTAAATTTTTTTAAGGAGGTTCCATTTAATTTTATTACCTTTTTACCACTTATATATTTAATTTAAATATCATTTAATCATCACAATCTCACAAATATTTTTATTCCCGCTATCATTTAATGATACCAAATATTTTTACTTTCTTTCTTCAACCTCGCAAATACACACACACATATTAGCGTTTAGAGTAATACTTTATGTCTCTCTGTTTTTTTGTTACGCTAATGCGTATAATTTTTTTTTACGTTGCATAATGCATATGATTATTTTTATAAAATTTTGATTTTAATTAAAAGTAAAATTGTAGATGTCTTTTCTTCAAAAAAGGTATAGATGCCTAACAAAATTATACTTATCTTTTATATATATATATATTGCACCTTTATATTGTAACAAACTACGCATATGTTTTTCTTATTCAAAAAAACTAAACATTGCTAAATAGAAAATGTATTATTTTCTATTTTGTCAGCATCATATGATAGAATTTTGTATAAGTTTGATAATGACCTGAAAGATGTTTTTCCTTATGTAGTGAGAATATATCTAATATTAGAAAAAATCAAAATAACAATATGATAAATGATCATATAGTACTTCAATTATACTTAATTTATTTTTAAAAACATTTTATGGTGGTTATAGTTTAAAAATGAAAAGTCATCCTCTCCTGTCGAAAATCATCCACCCAAATGTACCCTAAAGGTGATTGCTCTTCTGACCTCTTGAAAATACAAAATCACAACATCATATATCTTTCGGTAGTGTATTTTATTTGAAACTAGCGTATTTTGAGTATACAAGGAGTGGAGGTGAGCAATCACCAAATGTAAATACCATAGGAAGATTTTTCCAACTATTGTTAAGAAGATAATTGGAAGCAACTTTTGGCGAGAAATTTGTTCTTGAAAAAAATTGTTTGGAAATTTGTAGGTTTAGGTAAATGTAGGGAGCACCAATAGACTAATGATCTATGATCAACAAGAGACCAGAAGATCACATTTCACTCAAAATTTTAAGGCATCAAAGATACGAGTCACGTATCTTATCTCATATACAAAATATTTTGTATGTTTGTGTAAATTCACTTAAATTCCAACAAAATTTTCTCGTGAGATATAAAAGAGATATGTCATCATTAGAACTCTTTCAACTATATAGTACACGCTTTCAACTATGTAGTACTCATGTGGAAGATTTTTCCTAGAGATTGTCCATGTATTATCATATTGGTTTCGTGGACTGGTTTGCTTGGAAATTATATTGTTGATTATAAGGAGAGAAAAAATTGCACACCTCTTAAAAAAAATAGTAAGTGTCATTTAATTTTTTTCGAAGTGATAAAAAAATCTAATTGAAATTTTCAAATTATTCCTCATAAGAATTTAAAACATGAAAATAAAATGTTTATTGACCAACTGTTCACATTTAGCATCATCAGACCAACATTTCTCAAATCTGAACATGTCAGGCTTCCTTCCATGAGTGACATATTTTGAGTCTTCCAGATTAATCGTGATGGTATCTGATCAGACCCATATTGGGGAAGGTGAATTACCTCTATCAGAAAGAATTTGTTGAAGAAATCTTATGTAGTCAGGGCCCTGTCAAAACGGCATTGGATATGCTCTATCCCCGATTTACCATTAATCCAAGTGAAAGGATGACCCTGGAAACCCAGATCATTAAGTCCATAATCATTAACCACGACTCTCCCAAGGCTCATTTGATTGAAGCTCCTCATATTGCCTCATTTTTTTTTCTCAATTTCTACAAAAATGTCATTGAGTTCGCCCAAACAAACCCACTTCCCATTCGTACCAACACTTATATTTTTAATCAACTCCTATGTTTTCTTTTTATTACATTTCTTCGGGTGCCTATAAATACTAGAGAAATACCATGGTATACCACATTCCTCATCCCCGACAGTGCTAAAAATATGGATGAGAAACTAAGAGACATTTGTAACATTTTTGCTCTCATTCCACACGCTAAACCTCCAAAGTGCTCCCTCTCTTGCCCAACACACGATACAAACAATCCAAAATTAAAACCACGACCAATTTGAAGTCTATTCACTTCACCTTTCTTTAACCTAGTCTCCATTAGAAAAACTAGGTGGGGATTTCCAATATGGGTGATCCTTAACAAGGATCGAACTACCTGAGGGTTCCCCCAACCCCGATAGTTCCAACTGAGCATCTTCATTGGACCTGGTGGTGTTAGTCATCCAACACCATCTCAACTTTTTGTGAATCTAAATCAATCATTTCCACATCATGCTTTTTTTTCTTCTCACCCTCATGATTTTCTTAATGTTGCCTTCTGATTCATCACCTTCATTAATTGGCTCTTGCCAATTTCTTTCACCAACAATTCTTCTCCTTTGATAATTTTTGTTTTCCAGAGCTAGTTTGATGAACCCATCCTCTATTGTTTTTTACATTTTCCTCAATATTTGATTTGCTAGTGTCAAACTTTTTTTAAAAGGATTGTTGCACCCAGAGATTCTGCCACTCTCTCAACCTCATGATTCATAAACTGGTTGGCTGTAATAACACTTTCAAGTTATTTTCGGGAGTTCAACTTCTCCTTGCTTTGGTTTACTTCAATTTTTTCCTCCTTGCCATTTACAGTTGTCTTACATTTGCTGTGGTTGAAAGATGACACAAACAAGTTTTTACTACACCCAAAGCTACTTTCTTTTTTTTGTTTATCATATATCTTTGGTGAAGGGGACGCCCTAAGCCATGGGCAAAATGATAGCTCATTTTCCTCTATATCTCCATACCATTTTTGCCTTTTTCTCCCAGTTCATCACATTCATTTAATTAACGACATATCCTACCACAGACAAATGCAGAATGTAGGGAACCTCTTACACTTAAAGAAAACATGCATAACTTTGCCTTGGTACCTCACCACAACACCCCTCTTCAATGATATTTGTACAATTATTGGGTGACAACTCTTGTGAGAACCTTCTTTTTCTCTCTTCTTATTGATCAACAACGACAAAGAGAGAAAAAGGAAGAAATGGAGTAAGCAAATGATGTTAGTATGAAAGAAAATTTTGTGCAAAGTTTGTCACAAAATATTTGGACAAATATCATTTCTCTTTAACATATTCTTAAAGATCATGAAGATACTAAGAAGCTTTGGCCCGTGATCATGAAAGAAAAAAATTGGAATAAGTTCTTTAGTCTCATCTTATTTGCTTGGATTGAGTGGAACTTGACGTGTAAGGAAATTGGTAATATACCTTGGGATTTGTCTATCTTCTTTGGAGTCATGGTGTGGGCTCTTTGGAAGTACAAAAACATGCTTATATTTTCTCATCGATCAATATGGGAGATAAGCTCTCAAACTCAGTAAACAATATTGTTCTTGATATTATGGTTGAATGTCAATAATCCAAGGAATCAACATTGCACACCAGAAGCATAATTGGGTATGTCCTCCACATAGGTGCCTCAAACTCAATGTTGATGTGTCATATTTTACCACCATTGAAAACTCGGCTTGTGGGGGGATCATTCGTGATAAACATGATAAATTTTTGTTTGATTTATGCGTAAAATTACTTTTTCAAATACTCTTGCAACTGAACGGTGGCCAACTCTATCTGACCTTCAGCTTGTTCAATCCAAACATCTGCAACATGTGTTAATTCAATTTGATTTCAAAATATCAATGTATATCATTCAATGTGGTTATACTAACATTTCTTATATGCAACATGTACTTGATGATATCCCTTACATTCTTCAAACTTCTGATATGCACCTTAAGCTATATCATATTGACCAAAAAGCAAATAAATGTGTAGACTATAAACCTTCTTGCACATCGAACTCATTCTACTTCTTTTGACTTAGCTGGATTTTTTTTCCCTTTATAGGACATTCTCATATGTAGTGATTTCCCTTGTATGAATTCCACCAATTTAAGTAGTTAATACAATTCCATTATGAGCAAAAATAAAAATAAAAATAAAAACAGTCAAGTGACCTATTTATAATCCTTAATGTATAAAATATGTCTTTAAATTTGTTTTCAAGTTATGTTAACATATCCAAAAATATTTGGACGAGATGATAAATAATCTCTTTCATCTCAATCAAAAGTCTAGATTAAAATTCAATCATAAAAATACAATGTGTTAAATCACTTAAAAGATTGCAATTGCACACATAAAATACTCATTTAGAAAAAGATAAGTTCACATTTTTTATCTCCTAAAACCGTTAACTCGACCTTTTTAAAATTATTATGAGTTTAGACAATTAAGTAAAACGCATTGAATGTAATTTTTATTTCCACTAACATTAAAATAGTCATATTTTCTACCAGATAATTCAATTATATATGGTTCTTTTGTTTGAAACTGCTATAGTACTAAATTGGATTTCCCTAAAAAAAAAAGTATTAAATTGGATTGGATAGCGGTGCACTCAGGATAATGGTTAAAGAATCTATAAATAGAAATTATGTATTGAAAATATAAAATGTTAATTTTGATAAAATAATTATTACACAACTTTTTTATAAAAACTTATTTGTTTTAAAAGCTTAATCAATGTCTTTAGGACACTAGTTAACATTTTCCTTTGTTCATTTTTGCCTGATTGGATGTGCGAAAATATGTAGTTTAATGTCTTTTAAAAATAAATAAAAATTGAGTATAAGACTTCTTCTGGATTTCCCTAAAAAAAAGTACTAAATTGGATTGGATAGCGGTGCACTCAGGATAATGGTTAAAGAATCTATAAATAAAAATTATGTATTGAAAATATAAAATGCTAATTTTGATAAAATAATGATTACACAACTTTTTCATAAAAACTTATTTGTTTTAAAACCTTAATCAATGTCTTTAGGACACTGGTTAACATTTTCCTTTGTTCATTTTTGTCTGATTGGATGTGCGAAAATATGTAGTTTAATGTCTTTTAAAAATAAATAAAAATTGAGTATAAGACTTCTTCTGGGGTAACACTTTGGCGATATTGGAGTGTTAATGTCATGTGATATTGGCCAACCACGATGTCACAAGTGTGCAAAATGACAAAAAACCATAATTTTCTTCTCTCACTAACAAGTATATTTTGTCATTTTGCACACTTGTGATATTGCGTTTGGCCAATATCGCATGACATTGGTATCCGAATGTCACCAAAGTGCTACCCATCTTATGACATTATATATCTTCTTATCGATCAATCTTAGCGAAAAATTTGATCATACCGTCCACTCCTGAGGACCATGTTTAAAGCCAATTTTTTTTTCCGACATTATATTTACTTTAAACAAATCAATGATAGAGACAGACTGATATACATATAATAAGGAGTAGTGAAATTGGTTAACACAACACAAGTAAAGTAAGCATGCCCCATAATACCCTTTTGATATGAGTATTTGACTTTGTGTAGCTATAATTAAAACAAAGTTGAGATTGTCCATTACGTTATGTACAAACCATGATGTTTATGCTGTAAAATAAAATAAAATACACGATCAAATGTTAGACCCCATGAAGACACAAAAATACACAAAGGGGCCATAATAAACCATCCCTATTAGACTATGACTTAAAATAAGACCCCACCGACTCGTTACATGTCTCAATTACATAAGGCAAAGACATAAATTTCACCTATAAATGATTATTTAGAAAACTATTCATTATTAAATTGCCACAGACAGCTATTGTGAGGTGGGTCATGGCAAAGGGAAGTTCACATTCAAAATGTCCATATCCTTTCTTGTGTTATTTCTTGACTTCTTGGAAGGATTCATTTGGTTCACATTCTCATGTCTTTATTGGGTTCTCTCCATTTGGACTTAATATTGTGTAGTCACTTCTCCCTGATTTTGTTGTCTAGTTACTTGTATATTCCAATCCAATGAACTTCAAGGTTTATTTCGTTTTTGAGATCTAGCAAATTGTCAATAGAAAATTGATCATTTTTAGTGGTATCACGAATATTTCTTATGGATGGATAGCCGAATAACTTATCCATATATGATATTTGATTAATGTTAGTTCAATTTGTCAATGTGAAATGTCAAATATGTCAAATGTGTTGGAATTTCTCAAGATGCATTTTTTTAAAGAAAAAGGAGTAAGCCCTATACAGAAAAAGGAATTTCTCCTAGGTGATGGGATACCTCGTTGACTTTGTAGCTGTGCAATAGCTTCTCCCTTACATTTACAACAATCCCAAATGTGTCGATGTGGAGTTGTGGCGCATTTTTTACTCCTATTCTTTTTTAATCTTTATTTACTCCCATAAGCAATACCATCATTTGCTACTCCCACGATGGACCATGGTGTTCTTGACGACCTAAACATATGATGTTCTCTTCACTTCAAGTGCTCCTCGCATATGATTGTACGCTCCTTCTTCAAACATGGGGTGTACCTACAAAATGCACTTTAATGCCAAAGTAAAACGAATGTGCTAGAAGGTAGCAAATGAGTGAGTTAATTGCGATGATCATACCTAGGGGACACACCCGTTATTTAAATTGTGGGTTTGAAGTGATGCAATCCCAATTGTTGTTATCATTACTCCTTAGTTTGTATCGAATAAGTCTAGATTGTTATAGAAATTGAATTTGAGATAAATGATGGTACCTATCTGATTTGAATATCACTGCTTATAGAATTCCGATGTGGAATTGTATTGTCAGTATGACGTCAGAGGTAGATTACCGTGCTACATCATCTGTTATGTCGAGACGAGCACCTCGAGTACTCTTATGGGCTGTTTGTTTTGGGTGATAGGATAAGGAAAGATTGATGAAAGGATAGAAAGTAGATGGATCGACAATCTTTCCATCCTTTGGTTGCATTCTCAGCAAGGAAAGAAAGTTGTTATTTGATGGGTCCCGCGTCCAAAACCTTTCCCCCGGATTTGCGAAGAAAGCCTGGGTGCATATTTACTTGCTCAAATTTACAAAATAACCCTCATCTTTGAAGACTATTTTTTATTACATGTGTACCTTACATCAATTCAAGTGCTTCTCACGTGACATGGCTTCAGGCTTTCATATATATATATATATAAAAAGGCATCACACTATTGTCAATTTTTTTTAAATGACATAATTTTTATTTTTTATTCTACTTTTTTATACTAATTTTTAATATAAGGGCCTTTATGTCATTTAATAAAACCATAACTTTCTTTCCTCTCATTTTCTTTTCACTTTCACTAATACCAAACAACTAAAAAATCATCACACTTTCCACTCACTTTCATTCCTTCATCAATCTTTCCTCATACAATCTATCCTTCCTCTTTCTTCTCTCATCCAAACAAAGCCTTAGTGTTGGACCTCACTCTTGGATCAATATGATATTTTCAAAGTATACTTCCTCGATATATGATCGAGTTGGATCTTTCAGATCCATAACATAATGTGGTTTAGAAATGTGTTATTTTATTAAAAGAAATTGCACAAACGAGTGAGAAGAAAGAAAACTAAAGAGTTTTATCGACAACTTTAAAATAAATATTATTTTACTTTTTAAAAAGTTAAATGCATGACTTTTAAGATATATATTTTCATATCGAATTCTTTAACCTATGTCCTTACTCTTTAAGGACACATGTTAATATTTGAAGAAGAAAAAAAACATAATAAAACAAACTAAAATTCTATATTTTTTTGGTAAAAAGATTTATCTGGTGTGCTTTTAACATATTTTTTTTAATAAAAAGATTTATCTGGTGTACTTTGTAACGGTTTGTACTTTAGCATATACATTTTTTTTTTTGAAAAGAGCATACACATGTGATGTCAATTATTTTACGGTAGATTTTTAAATAATTGAAATTGAATAGAATTAAACCATTTTTAAGCTATCATATAAATTTTGTTCAAAAATTGAAACCGTACAATTTTCTAACTGCCAATTTCTATGATAATTTTTTTTTTTAAAACATAGGACTGGATATAAACTTAATTTTGAATTTGATATTAACATAGGAAATTTTGGCTAAATAGTGTTGTGAAAGTGACTCAAAATTGAAGAAATTAGGTTTCTGGAAACTGCCAATTCGGGGTCCGAATGGTGCTGTCCGGGGCCCGAATTGACACCGGTTTTTTCAGCCTGGCACGCGTGAAAAATCGGCGCCCGAATAGAGGAATTTGGGGCCCGAATTGTCGCATCAGCATATTTTAGAAACGTATTTTTGGGCCAAATTTGTTTCAGTTTTATGGGAGATACTTTTACTATAAATATAGACTTTGGTATCTGAGTAAACCTTGAGATAGAGGAGGCTGAAACAAAGGTTTAGAAAGGCAACAACAAAACGAAGGTTTGTATAGAGTTTGTCTCTTGACAACAAATACTAGGGTTTGAGGGTTGATTCACCTTGGGAAACACTATTAGGATTGAGTCTCTTGATCACAGGAAAAGATTGGAGCTTTGGATAGAATTAAGCGGGAGACTTATTCTTGTAACTCATTGATATCTCTTTTGTAAAGTTACTCATCATTATAGTGAAACGAAGGACTGCTCTCTCCCCGAGTAACACTTGGTTGACATAGAGTTGGATGACATTGGTGACATTGACCAATCACAATGTCACAATGCTTGTGAAAGAGAGAGAAACACAAGCACTGTGACATTGTGATTGGTCAATGTCACCCAACTCTATGTCACCCAAGTATTATCCCTCTCTCCTCCAGACTAGGTCAATTTGGACCGAACTGAGTAAAGTGATTCTTTTGTGTTCTCTTTTTTCTTTCTCTCACTGTTTTCTACTTTTGGCTTGTGTTTATAATTGTTTCATACACTTTATTTTGATTGCTTGATTATCAGTTGCTTCACACATCAAGTTTGTTATTGGTGTAATTTTTCATCGAATTCTCAACAAATAGTAAATACTTAAGAGAAGGAGTGAGCAAATAATAGTATAACAAAATACAACGCATTTAAGCAAAATTTAAATGTCTATAGCAGTGTAAGTTTTTCAGAGAACATGTGCTATGTTCCTATCCTAAACTCAGAAAGAAACCAAAAGAATGGTAAAGATGGGAAAGAATTTATATAAGTTGGGTGAGATGCCCCAAAATGGAAAACGACATGTCAATGGATTTGTTAAACCAAAACGATCAAAGAATATTATTATCTATTTTTCATTTAAAAATCTTAAGAAAAACAAAAGAACTTGATTGCAAATGCAATCTTGACCGTATGATGGTAGGAAAATCCAAGGGTCAACCGTATTATAAGGATTAATGGGACCCACAATTGTACTTAGTGTATAGATTTTACAGTGTAACTGTAAAGTAACTGCGTCAACCCAACAAATAACAAAGTTATGAAAAGTGTGCTGAGGTTAAGAGCAGTGGAAAAGGCAACGACTTCTTTGAATGACCTAAACACCCTTTACTTCACTTACTTTGTGTTGAAATATTCAATTAGCACGCTCCCTTTTATGCATGTGACTCCACGCACATGTAATAATGTCATTTTTTTTCTTCATTCAAATAGACTCACATAAATATTAAAAAAATGAGGAATTCCAAGTTTGAACTTTGACAATCATAAACCAATGTTCATAGAACTATCAATTTAGTTGCACTTGCGAGTCTGTGGTTTTGTATTTATGTGAGTCATTCGTTTTAAGCAGTGCGGTTTATATCAGATTGAGAGAAAAAGTCATTCGTTCTAGAAATAAATTATATGTGGTTCAACTTTAAATGACTAATTTAATTAATTTTTACCCAATCCAATTTAATGCAATTTAATTTATTTTGGATTTGGACATTCAAATTACAAATCGTAATTTTTTTTTATTTAAATGGGTTTTTTTTACAAGTAAAAAAGGATTATATTAACAATAACAGAGAGTCCTTAACAGTACAAGGTGTGCCAAGAAGAATCTCAAAAGTTTACAGCCAAACAATAGTAATCAAAGAAAATAAAAATAAGTTAGTTGAATCCCATACAAACAAAAAGACTCGACCACCAAATATGAAAGTTTGAACCAAGATTGACATTATAAGCTTTCAGCCACCAAAAAGAATGTGACTTTCTCTCAAAAAAAAGAAAGAATGTGACTTGACTTTTTATAGCAGCTGATAAATTGTATTTTCCTTATTTTTGAAAACACTATTATTTCGTTCATTCTACAAGACCCAGACACAATAACCAAATAATATGCATGAAAGAACGACGTGTTCGCGAGCCACCAGAGGAGTCAACAAACTGAACAAAATGATCCAAAAGAGAGTTCGAATCGGCTGATGAGATGTCAATCCAAGACCTAACCAAGCTTCAAAGAGGGCAAAACACGGACATGAGAGAAACAAATGGTGAGCCGTCTCTAAAGCCTATGCAACCAGTAACACATAACTGAGAGTCATGAAAAATAATGTCACACATCACCAAATTATCTTTAGTCAGTAGCCTGTCCCGAAGAAGTCTCCAGGCCAAAATAGAAACCTTCAGAGGAACCTGTTTGTGTCAAATGAGATCTGAGGTAACTGCAACATTATAAGACACTTGGCTAATGGGCAATTTATGTGCACCCTTTACTAGTAGCCACCGCAATGATCGTACATCCATTGCCACTAATATGTAAAATTTAACTGCAAAGAAATATCATGAAGTAAACTCTTACACTCCCCTGCCCATAACTGATGGCACCACTGCCAAACCGCCTCTCCTTCCTTCCACCCTAAACCACACACATCCGCTATCGTACTCAACTTATTCTCTGACAAGTCGAATAGGCGGCTAAACTTCACACAAAAGGAACTCATCCTAACCACGAGTTCGTCCATAAAAAATATCTACACCATTACCAACTCTTCTCTTATTTATACGAGTATTGTTAACAAGTGTTCCCGAAACACTTTTTAAGCATACTAAAACAAGCAATTATTTTTTAAAAAAGTTAAATATTTTGATTTTCAGTACATTAAATACACACATTTTCATATACAAACAAGTAATATATTAATGCAATATAGCTTACCAGTAAAAAAATATGTGTACAATTTGATTTGGTTTTGAAAAATCTATCCAAAATTCAACCTAATTAGTTTTCACAAAGGAACATCTAAACTCTTAAAAACATATTTGATTTTGCATGGTTTTTCGGTTTTTTGAATAAATTTGCAATTTTAATTTGAATCGGTTTAAATTTAAACAACGTATAATAATTTGTAACATCGTTAGTTTAATGAAGCGTTTTGCAATGAAGTGGCACGTATAATAAATAGTTAGTTTTGTAGTGTCAAAACAATCAAATATCAAAGTCCCTTTCAACTTGGAAATGAATAGTATATTATGAGTTTAATATATATTATGAACCTATAAGATCAATCTAACTAAAGTCCAATGATTGTCAAGCGGTGGTCCAATTATTAATTTTTTTAATAAAAACTAGTTAGTCAAGATGTACACCTTCACAAGCTTTGTTAATAAAATGACAACAATATTTCACAATATTACAAATGTAGTTATTTTTTTATATAATTATCGTCATGTTACGTGACCCGTGCAAATGAAAAGGTCTTTTATTAGTTATATATATTTTTATAAGTTAGTGACTAAAAGTTCACTTTTAAGATGAATAAGAAGAGAATCTAAAGTTCAAATCCTGACTTTACATATAAAATACAATATTTTTACCAACTAAACTAAACTCACGATTACTCATACATTATACTTTGTCGTAACTGTGTCGTGACAATAAGTTACAAAATAAACATTTTTGACAATCGATAAGTTACAAAATAATATTATATAATAAATCACAAAATATAATATCATTTGTATTATTCTTTTAAAAAAAATTATGTGCATATTTTTTTATGAAATAATATTTTCTAAAACACCAAAGCCGATAAATAACTCTTTAATTTACAAAAATGAATATGAATTTACTGATCTAGAAATCAAATGTATCAAAATGAATGTCCCAAAAAGTTGTCTATTATATTTATTTTTTGTGTTAAACATTTAGTTTCTATTTGGTGGAGCTAGTTAACAACTTGAGTCCAACTTTGTTAAATATTGTGTTTTTCTACCCATAAAAATAAATAAAAGTTATTTTGTTTTCTAGGATTAAACACCTTTCCTTTTCCCATTTACCAAAAATAATATTTCCTTCTATAATTTCCCGTGTATTCCTGTTTCTATTCACATTAGTAATTACCAAAAGAACTAAAAAAGTATATTTTTTAAACACAAATTGTACATGAAATTCCTTTATTTACATTGCTTGATCATTCATTTTTCTTCCACATTTCCTTTCTCTTCAATTAGGTAATAAAGAAAGGAAAAATTATAAATAAAATAATTTAAATAAATGATCTAACTAGAATAAAAAGCTACATAAAGAATATAAAGCTACATAACGCCGGTTTTTTTTAACTCATAAAAAAATGCTTATGTGAATTTTGGCGCGTGAAGATACGGTATTAAGAAAAAGAACGTGTTGATGCGCTGTGTTTACAGAAAGCTGCACTGCAGGGGACACTCTTCATAACTTAAATATGCGTCGCGACAACATTCAATTATATATATTTTTTCTCTGTTTTTTATTTTTACACTTAATACAATTATTTTTTGAGAAGTAATATTTGAATAAACTTTTTTTTTATTTATAATTTTTGTGACAATTTTCTTTTTTATATTTACATTATGTTTTCACCTTCTTTATTGTTTTGGTTTTTGTGTTAATATCTCCTTTTTTTTTTAAATTTTTTATTGTCTTCAAAGTTATCATATAAATAGATGTGTCAATAACATAACTCTTATTTTTTTATCTGTCGCAGTTTTATAGCAACTCAGTTTAATCTAGATAAAAAAATTATTCTTAATTTAACTCTCTTACATTATCATACCGGATACAAAATAGTTTGTTACTTCGTTATAGTTTGTGTGAATTCAATATCTTTAGTATGAACTGAATAGTCGTTAAACCAGGTAAAACTTTTTTTTGACTTTAACTCTGTGGTTTTTAGAAAATATGCACACGAATTATCGAAATTCGATCGAGAAGTAAATAAAATTTTAATAATTATTTCATCAAAAAATTGAATTGAGTTTATTCTGAACAATTTATGGTTTAATAGGTAGAACATACTATCATATTTTAATTTGATATTATTTTTAGTCAAGATTAAATTAAATTACAAAAGATTGTGAGGACCAAAGTGAATCTTAATTATTTTATTTACAAAAAGATGAATCTTAATTCTTAACTATTATTTTTAGGGTTAATTAAGTTTTTAGTCCCTATAAATATTCACAGTTTTGTTTTTAGTCCCTACAAAATAAAATCACACTT
>Ga0315915_1006294_pt1 | contig 14542 bp, 10 predicted proteins | sample MpolbnodulesMG_FD_207738 | JGI IMG/M metagenome (GOLD analysis project Ga0315915, IMG submission 207738) | Medicago polymorpha root nodule microbial communities from Los Angeles, California, United States - branched nodules | ecosystem: Host-associated > Plants > Roots > Nodule | place: USA... | reverse complement strand
TCAGGTGAAGTGATATCATTAAGATGTACACAAGCTGACGTTAATGGAATTTCTATGGCATTGAAATATCATTGACCAATTGCAATAGGTGCAATTCCTTCTCTTCGGCTTCGAAATGAACACTGTCTGATACATTAATGTGTTTATCTACTAAGACTTCGGTTTTTCTCTTATAAGATAGAGCAACTACAATATTCTCATACTCAGTTTAATTTTATTTATAATGTCAATATCCTTCTGATCTTTCTCATTTTTCCTAATGTAAGCCATACTCTTTCAGTGACTATATTATCAACTATATGTTCTGCTTCATTTTTTTTCTTTGTTCTTTGGAGCGTCTATGTCTATTTGCATTAACATGACAATTTTGTAGTCCCATTTTCAAGCCTTTTTTATTGTGTTTTTGTTGATGGGTTATTTTATAATATGCTTAGTTAAAAAATATGATAGATAGTTGGTGTCTTTGTCGTTGTTTGTTATACTTATTGGTTACATGATTGAATAATTACAAATTCGTGTTGGATGTTAAGATGAATCAAGTGTGTGCACGATATTAACTTTGCATATATAAGGGTATCCGCTATTGAAATCATGGAATTTGAAAGAAACTATATATAAGGGCATTTGGTAGAGACGATTCGTTGGGTAAGGACAATTAGTTGTATATGCAGTGGTAGGCTTCGAGACTCCAACACCCCCAGTTATATGTAGAACATAAAAAAAAAAAAAAGACTCATGTCTCCGTGATTAATTTTAGTCATCCGTGTAAAATATTCCGGCATTAAATACTAATATTTCGACGTTAAATCCGTTAAATCATTCCCGTTTTACGATACGAAAAATCAAATAACTATACACGTTGATATTTGTATATAATATGCAACCCAAAATACGATAATAATGCATTTTATTGATATATTGTGTATAAAATAATGAATTTTCCGCTTAACTAGATTTTATATAAAAATAATAATAGTCGTAATTCTAACCCGTGCTTGGCACAGGTTTCCAACCTAGTTTATAATAATACTGATGTCATCTCAATTGGCTATAAACTAGAGGTCATTAAATGCACATGCACCGGAATATTCCATGAGTAATTTTATTGGCTGAATTTGTGGAAAATATACTTTCAAATATGTAATCTTTAATTTTATGCTAGGCATGTTGCCACCACATATTCTCTTCAAAAAAAAAATGTTGCCACCACATATGAGCATCTTTGGTTTATTGATAAATAATGTTTTACGAAAACAAAAATTTCCTTTTACTCTTTCTTTAATTTATCAGGTTATCCCATATGTTTACCAACTGTCTCATTCCTTTTGAAATTAATTTTCCTATAGAGTTGTGTTTAATTATTTTTATTTTCAGTCATACATTGTCTATTCAAGATTTTACTAAATATCTTACGAGTTGATTTTTATATATTTTTTAAAAAAACTTTGCTTGTAATATTTTACGAATAATTTTGTAATAAAAATATAGTGAACAAAAGATTCGACCATGATGTGTCTTAGCTTTCACGTTGACGTGGTTTCATGGTGTGATTCTATAAATCGCAACGTTGTTCTAAACATATACTTATAGTAGTTCGGTTTGGTTGAGGGGTACTGAATAAATGTATAAGTTTTAAGTGATATTTTCCACTTCATCTATAAAGACACACTCTTGGTAAGGAAAAAAAAAAAACACAACACTATTGAAAGTTATATTGTATATAAAATCCGAAAGAATCCAATTTGTCAAATCTTATACCTTCATTGTTGATAGGTATAGAAACTTTTATTCAATTATCAACATTCAATTTTTTTGACTATATTATCAACATTCGATTAGAAAACACAAAAAACATTTGAATCTTCTTTGTCATATCTTCCTCACCAAAAATAAAGTACAGTTGCAACTTATTCAACTATGAAAAGGGGCCAACAAGGAATAAAATAGCACTGACCCTTAAAGTTAACCACTAGTCAAATCATGACTCACTACTCTTAAAATTTTCCATAATTAACTAATGAATTAATTCTTTGTCAAGTCTCTTTTGGTGGGACAAACATTTTGTTGATCACAACTATTTGAACATTCTATTTAGACACACACATTTGAGAAAAAGATAACAAAAAAGAGTTGAATAATCTATACTTTTAAAATAATTAATTGATATGTATTTTTGTGTCCAAATACTTTTTTGTTAGGGAGTGTCCAAATTTTTGTGGTCGTGTAAGACTTTCTTAGTATGGATTGATAGAATAAATGAAAATAAAATAACAAATATAGTATGCACTACAAAAGCCAATGAACACGTAAATTTATCTTGTTTTGTATTTTTAGCAACCAAATATTGAGTCAAAATAAACAAAGCAACCAAATATTTCTTCTCTCTTTTTCTGCTACCTTGTTTACGTGCCTTTGACACATGAAGATTATTAACTCTGTCTTATTTGCATGCTTTTTTATGTTTTTGATCACTTTGTATATTGATCAAACCTCTCTTTCAAGTCTTTCTCATTCTATACTGCATATTTGAACACAGGAGTTTTCTGAGTCAATACTATTGAATCATCATGGGAATGTTTTCAATGAGGTTTTGGATGCTAGCTTTTGTGTTGATTATATCAGAAAATTTTGGAGCTTCTTTGAATATAGTTGAAGGAAAGCCTCGTAGGATTCTATTGGATACAGATGTTGATACTGATGATTTCTTTGCACTTCTATATCTTTTGAAGCTCAATAGATCAGAGTTTCTATTAGAGGTTAGCAAAACAAACCAAATTGAAAAAGTTACCTTTATTCACTTTTTTCTTTCTTCTTTTTGTGGTTTTCATTGTGAATCATTAATGCTTTGACTGCAAGTTTGTTACTCATTACCAGCAATCACAGTTAAAATAACATAAAAGAAAAACGCAAATAAAGAAAAGTTGGATTAATGCGTAGGCCAAATTGGAGGTGCATAGTCTATGGTCGAAAAGTTAGAACCAATGGACTCAAACGCTCCACCACTTATAAACACTTTAGTTTTTCTTATTCGCCTATGTGGTACTTCTTAATTTCGATCAAGAACACATGATGTTTGATTATGGAGTTCGGGTAATTGTGCCTACATCTTCGATTGTATAGCGACTGCAATACCTATCTATTATTAAAGCTTCGTATTTGGAGATTATAACTTGTGTTTAAATACTACGATTCAATTTACAAGATTAGTCCTGCACCACTTATCAAAAACTATAGTCATACCAAACAAATTGCATTAGTTTTTTTTATGTTCTTTTCTCAGCAAATCTTACTGGTGGGGATTGAGTGATTGAATTTTGTTTCTATTGGCTTAATCAAGAAATCAACATAGTGAAAAAAAGGGTGTACTTTTTCCTTTTGTTAAATAAAGGGTGTGTTTTTAAAAGTCATTAATAGTATTCTATTTGTCTCCATGTGTTGTAAAAACCAGACAATTTGTATCTTCTGATGTTGACATTGCATATTTGGCTTGATTATGTTTTGCATTTTATTATTATTATTATTAGTATTATTATTATTATTATTATTATTATTCAAGGTATAGATTTTGAGCATGCTTAATTATCTGCATCTGCAGGGAGTGACTCTGAGTGCAAATGCTTGGACAAATGCTGGGCATGCAGTGAATCAAGTATATGACATACTTTACATGATGGGAAGAGATGACATTGATGTTGGAGTGGGAGGTGAAGGTGGAATTCTCCCAAATGGTACCATACTTCCAAATGTTGGTGGATATCTTCCAATTATAGAACAGGTAGGTACTATGTCCAATGTATCTTTCTTCATTTTAAATAATTTTTTCAAGGATAAAACTTAGGTACAAATACAATGCTGTAAACATTATTCCTACTATTCTCTACTAAAAAGGCGGTATAACTGTTGCCAAGAACTTAAGGGAGTGAAAAAACGGTCTTTTGTGAGAGGAACGGTAAGAACAATACTTTTATAAACCTACATCTAAGTTTAGTCTTTTTTGTAAACCTGCAATATTTGATAGTAGTAAACATATGGAGAATATCTTAGTATTATACTTAACTCGGCAATATGCCAAACCTTTGCCTTGTATTATAGTTTGGACTTTGGATTATGCAGTTTGCAAAAATGTGTTTAAAATAAGTAGTTATGTTTATGTTCATGATTGATATGTTAAATAAATTTTGATTGAATTAGGGAATCACAACAGCAGGAGATTGTAGATACAGGCAGGCCATACCAGTTGGTTTTGGAGGTCGCTTGGATATCGATACTAACCTTGGCATCCGCAAAGCTTTCCTTCCACAGGTAAAAGCGGTTACTGGTACAATTTCAATTGTAATTGCATTGAGATTGCAGAGACATCGAAAACCTTGATGTCGTAAGTCGAATTGTGGTTGCAGACTTTTTTAAAAATCCTGCAATACCGAAAACTATTGAACGCTCAGGCATCATGGTTTAGGAATAAAATAAGACTTAAAATCACATTGTGGAAAAGTGTGTGAAATTATTCATTTGTTTTCATTTTAATTATCATTTTCTTGCTGATTTTAATCATATGGAATTAGGGAAAAAGGAAATATACCCCGCTACGACAACCAACTGCTCAGCAAGTTCTGATCGACAAAATATCTGCAGGTCCTATAACTCTGATTGTGATTGGAACACATACAAATTTAGCCATTTTCTTTATGAATAATCCACACCTAAAAAAAAATGTGGAACATATTTACATCATGGGTGGTGGTATAAGGTCAAAAACTTGTTGCACCAAAAGTGCTTCATCTTCTTGCATACCAAGCAAATGTGGTGACACTGGCAATGTGCTCACAAATTACAATGCTAACCCATATGCAGAGTACAACATATTTGGAGACCCTTTTGCAGCATATCAGGTTAGTCTATTCTATTCTTGCCTATAAGCAAAATTACCTGACTTAATAATTTATTATAAATATTGAATTTCACCAATTCAACTGTCTAATTAAAAGTTCTAATCGAGTAAATCAACTTCACAAAAAAATTCATAAGTTCAAAGTTGTTTTATACTTTATCGAATAACTTCAAATGGACTTGTACTTAGTTTTTGTTTTTATAAATAGAAGTAAATGTCTATTAAAAGCTAACATTATAAGAAATGTTGAATTTATATAAAATTTGTCTGCATGATCATTATTAATATATTCTGACGAGAATAAATGGTTGGATCGATAAAACTCAATGTTTATAATGAATTATTAAACGTTTTGAAGCTTGACTGCATAGATAAAATGTATCGATAAGTTTGATTATTGACCAAAAAGTAACATGTTATTATAGGTGATTCATTCTGGTATTCCTGTTACCCTTGTTCCTCTTGATGCAACAAACACAATCCCCATAAGTGAAGAATTCTTTGATGAATTTGAAAAGAGTCAAGACACATACGAGGCACAATATTGTTTCAAGTCCTTGAAAATGGCTCATGATACTTGGTTTGACAATCATTTTTATACGGTAATAAAATAATGTTTTATGATTTTCTCTTTTTAAGAACATCTTATGTTTTCATGGATTAAAAGATTTAAAGGATGTGCACAATCAATTTTACACTAATTACATCCAATAAAGATGGAGCGCTCCTATTGGATGTCATTGTAAATTAATTTACACGAACAATGCATATCCATTAAACTCGACTTTATATTAACTCATTGTTGGGTTGGCAGAGTTATTTTATGTGGGACTCTTTCACAAGTGGTGTAGCAGTTTCAATCATGAGGAACTCTAATAGAAACAAAGGAGAAAATGAATTTGCTGAAATGGAATATATAAACATAACTGTAGTTACATCAAACAAACCTTATGGTATATCTGATGGCTCCAATCCCTTATTTGATGGCCTTAAAGTTCCTAAATTCAATCTTAAGAAAGGTGGTGTGCATAGTGGTCATATTCAACAAGGACTAACAGATCCATTTTGCTTTGTCAAGAATGGCAAAGGGAGATGTCAGGTACTTGCATTTCTTTCAATCTTCATTATACAAACAAACTTATAATAAAGAATCCAATTGGTATACATTGTCATTGTAAATTTTTTTGGCACATTCATCCAATCACGTCTCACTGTTATTCAACATTTAATATCAGTTCCTAAAATATACTCACAAATATCTACATGGTGAGATTTAATTGGATGCATGTGTAAAACTTTTTTACAATGACAATGCTTAGATTAAACTTTATGGTAAAATGTTTTAAAGCTTAATAATTATGCATTGCAAAATGTTGTATAGGATGGTTATACAAAAGAGGTGAATGGTCAAGAGTCGGTGAAGGTACTTGTTGCTACAAAAGCAAAGCCAAACAAGGATATAAGGAGCTCACTTGACAGAGAATACTTCAAAAGCTTCTTAAATGTATGTCCATTTTTATTTTTTTGTATTTTATTCAAAGTTAGGTAAGATTAATCACTGAATTCTTTTGTTTTATGGTTATTCACAGGTTCTAAAGCAACCACAACATGCTGGGAGGTTCAATTTCACAACACAGTTTCCTTACTATGAAGAAGTAACTCATAAGCCAGATTTTCGGAACAAAATACTTGGAAAATCTGTTGTGTTTGACATGGACATGAGTGCAGGAGATTTTCTTGCTCTATTTTACCTCCTTAAAGTGCCTGTTGAAGTGGTCAACCTTAAGGTATTCTGATTTTTCATGCTCATACTTTCTTTGAATTAGGCCTACTACGACATGGAAAATGTGCCAAAAGTAAAAACTCATTATGTTCTTTTTGCTCAGTCAAAGAAACTTTATACTTTTCCTTTTTTGGTTCATAAAATTTTATTGAGTGGCAAAACAATCCAAATCCTAGGTCAAAGCAAAAAATTTCAACTTTTAATTTACGAGGTTATGTCACTTGTTAATTATCTGCCACTTAAAAACATCTCCAACCCTAATGAGATGCTATTATTATAAAAAATTCAAGGAGGATGTTCTCTTATCCAGAAAGTCACTTCAAAAGTAGACATCTAAAAAATCATAGTTTTTGTGCCGTCTAAATGTATACTTTCAAACGAAAACAATTTTTTCCGTGGAAGTACACTTACGGAATCATGCGTGATTTTTGAGAAATGTAATGTGGATAAAGTTGCGTCCAAAATTTATCATTATTTATTTGGATATCATCTGAATAATTGACACATAGACTCACATAACACATTTTGTGTTGGTTTAGGCAATCATTGTAAGTCCAACAGGGTGGGCAAATGCAGCAACAATAGATGTAATCTATGATTTACTGCACATGATGGGTCGTGACGATATCAAAGTTGGTATTGGTGATTTTTTTGCAATGAACCAATCAAATTTCTCACCTGTTGGAGACTGTAAGTATGTTAAAGCCATTCCTCACGGAAATGGTGGCTTTCTTGACTCAGACACTCTCTTTGGACTTGCTCGTGATTTGCCTCGCAGCCCCAGAAGGTGCTTCCTAGTACACTTTAGTTTCATGCCTTAAAAGTCTCATCTACATTATGATATGACACATACATTATTGAAACCATTACAGTTTTGTGGGGAATAAAAGCTGACATTACTACCAAAGAAATAATGGTTATGTAATGTTTTTTTTTTTCAAGTAGACCAGTGGCTAAAACTTATACATTTTAAATGTGGAGAAATGGGGTGTTTGGGGTTCGAGCCTCAGCCCCTGTATATAATATGCAATATCTCTACCAAGTAAGCTCAGGGATAATGGTAATGTTATTTAAAAATAATGATAAAATGAACTAGGCTTAATTGATCGTCGGTCCGGTCGCTTAATTTAATTGATTGTTGCAAGATGATCTCTTAACTCAAAGTGGTCTCTTCAATTTTCTGCTCCCTTCTATTAATTTTTAATCCTAAATGTCTAATGTTTTCATTCCTTCCTTTAGTTTTTAAAACCCCAGAAAAATCTTCAAAAAAAAACCTAGAAAAACAACAAAAAAACATAGATTCAACATTCTAATCATCACCATCTTGTCATCACTAAACCACAACCATTAACAACAACACCTAATATCATCATATCCATAAATCTTCAAACAACAAGAACACATAAGATTGAATTAAAATTAAACCTTTAAAATCTCACACTTCAAACGAAATCCAAGCTCACACATACAAATCCCCAAAATTTCAAAACCCAAAACATACCAAAATCACAACACCATTTCTGATATTTATATTAAGGGAACATTTGAGATGTTTTTTAGTTATGAGACCATTTTGCAACAATCAATTAAGTCAAGGGACTGACTGATCAATTAAGCCGATGAATTATGTAGTATCACCACGAGAATAATATTGGAATTTCAGGTTTTATGGTGACCATCTTGATAGGTGGTCCATAGTAGACCGGATACTTAAAAGTCATCGAAACTCTAACGACGAGACAATACTCTTCAGAAATAGAAGCTCATGACCCTCCTCGTCCTTATAGATGAGACTATGACTTGATCATTTCTGGCTTGATGAAAACAAGAAAAAACGAATTAATTGAGTTCTGAGGAAGACATATTCATTTTCCCCTCTTTTGATCGAACTAACACCAATCAAGTCAGCGTATCAGCTGTGAGAATGAGGAAGGCCGTGAACTTCAGCTTCGAGAAGACAATGTCTGTCATTGTTGGAGTTTCACACGATTTTAAAGTATCATTCCACGGTGTACCACCTACTTGTAGAATTTTTTGGAATGTATACCACTCTAGTATGTATACACACAAAATAACTTTTTGACATATGATTTAGGTACACAGCAGAAAACTCTGTTAAGTTTGGAGCACCTAGAGACACTGATCACCCTGAACTAAGACAACCGCAAGCTATGGAAATTTGGGAATCTATATTGCAAACATTGAAACCAGGGTCTAAGGTTACATTATTAACCAATGGACCATTGACTAATTTGGCAAAGGTTGTATCAATTAAAAACATAAGCTCCATAATTCAGGTTTGTTATCTTCACATTTGTTTTTCAAACTTCTAGCCATGAAAAATGTTAGTAGTTAAGATGATTATAACTTGTTTGTAGTGATAAGGCATAACAGTTCCAAAATGTTTCAGGAGGTTTATGTAATGGGAGGACATATCAGCAGGAGTGGCAATGACAAAGGAAATGTATTTTCTTTTCCTTCCAACAAGTATGCAGAATTCAATATGTTTTTGGATCCTTTAGCAGCAAAGACAGTGTTTCAATCAGAAGTTAACATCACACTCATTCCACTCGGTATCCAGCGCAAAGCAAGTTCATTTTCAAGTACTTTAAACTGGCTTAGTAGGACAGAAAAAACACCAGAAGCGGTGTTTTCCAAGCGTCTTTTGTCAAGGCTACGCCATTTGAAGAAAATCCACCACAGATATCACCATATGGTATATCTTCATATTTATTAGAAACAAAATTATTTTAATTAGAGTTTGTATTTGGTAGATAATCCATTTGGTTTTCCATATTGTTTCTGTTGTTTAATTGTTTGTGTTTGATATTTATATGTTATAGGACACATTCTTAGGGGAAATTCTAGGTGCTGTTCTCCTAGCTAATGGTCATTCAGGTCTTGTAGATGCAAAATTTGAGTCCAAATCTGTGAAAGTCTTTGCAGATGGGCTTGAATCTACTGATGGAAAAATGGTGATTGATAAGAAGCATGGAAAATTAGTGAGAATTTTAAGGCATGTTGATGCCAAGACTTATCATGAAAAATATGCAAAGAGGCTAGGTGATCCGAACCAATCAGCTAAAGTAGGAAGCTTCAAAGAACAAAAGAGGAAATGGAGTCATCCACGTGATAGAAGTTAATTGAAGGCCATTTGTTCATGATTGTGAATTTTTTCTTATTTTACAAACTATAGCTTTTAACATGTGATTGATACTAGTTAAAAAAAAAAAATTATATATTATAAAGTAAGCGATTTAAAAAAATAATCTTAAAAAGAATAGGATATAGCAATACTAAGTAATTGAATGAACTCAGTTTAAAGTCAATTTGGCTGCCATTTATTTGCTACTGTTTAACTTCCAACATAATAATTGTGTATCTCAACCTAAAATGGGACATGTGTTTGACAACCCAACTTTAAACTAGAGGTTAAAAGGATGTCTAATTTGGAGCAATTGCATTTAGAAATCCTGTTATTTAAGAGCAATTTAGATATTGATGTCTTGGATTGATTTGTCTTTGAATATATGGAAAGAGTTAGTGGAAAGCTATTCAATTAAATATACTTAGTGTGTTTTTTTGTTCACATATAAATGAGGGTCAACACCCTTGACCAAAAAAAAAATGAGGGTCAACACCGTGCATCAAAATATATCACATGGTGGATTATGAGGTCATGTATTCAATGGAATGACTAAATCAAATGCAATATGATGCAGTATTTTTCTATCAATCAAAAGTAAGTATTTATGTATCGTCTCCTCAGGGACTAGTGCGATATCACAAATCATTCAACATCGATTATTATTTTACGTTGAAGAGTAATTTGGTTGTTTGTTTAAAACTATGAGAACTAAAATACGAAGATAAAAACGGAGATTAATAAGGCGTAAAAGCGTTGGAATTAGAGTTCGTTGATTAAGCGTCAAACATAACATAATAATCACATATATGGATTCTAGTGTTTTACCGATATTATCACGTATCGTTCGACAACATCATTCGTGTCCAAATGATTTTGTGAGTTCAATTGTGTTGTTTAATCGTTGATTTCCCAAACTATTAAACAATCCAATATTCGACCGTATCGTTTAATCGACGATTTCTCAATCTATTAAACGATTCGAAAGCTTTAAGTTCTGATACTTTGTGTGATGATCAAAACATCAATCCTATGTCTAGAATCATTGTTTTGATAGATAAATATTCTAAACCTAGATTCAAAAGTATTTCTCAATAGCATTTAAATCAAAGATAAGGAATGAAAGACAAGAATATCATCAATATCATGTAAAGTGCTAGAATCATATATTTGAAAGATCAAAAGATTACATTATCAACAAGTACCTCTAATCCCAACTAAGGAGATTTAGTTCATCATTGTCATGAGGACATTACAAAATTGGAAGGAAAGTTGAGAATCCATGCCAAGAACTTGATTTTTCAAAGAATCTTGATGAATCCACACTCAATCACTATTGCTCTATGAAAACAGTAAATTTTCACCTTATTCTCTCTCTAAAATTGTAATCAACTTCAACTGGAATGACTGAATGGGCTTTTATACTTTTCTTATTCTGATTCAACTCGCCTCGCGAGTATATGTTCGTCATGGCGAGTTGATGTTTCTTCACCAGTGGGTTTCTGCCACGTCAGCTCTGAGGAGTTTTGGTCGCCTTAACTCGCCTCGCGAGTATATTGTTCGCCATGACGAACTCTGGACCTTTGATCTCTAGACCTCTTCGCCTTTCACTCGCCATTGCGAGATATCTCGCCTTCCACTCGCCATTGCGAGTTGGGGGCAAGTGGTCTCTAGTGCTCACTGCCTCTGCTCGCCATTGCGAGTTAGCCTTTGCACAATTTCTTTGTTTTTCTTCTTTGCTTGGTGTCTTGACATTCAATTCCTGCACAAATGGATAGAGTAAGATGTATAAAGTGCAATAGGGCAATTATTCACTTTTCTTTCCGCTTTTCCCTAAATAACTTGTGAAACAAGTAACAAAAGTGCTTTAAATATAACATTGAATTACTACTTTCTGGCACTTATCACAATCACATGGCGCGACGAAATAATATGGACATATACTCTTTATAAGTCGATGATAACATACTATCAGGTTCTAGTAAGTATATGTTATTTTAATAATAGATTATGTTTATAACAATTACACTTACTTAAACTCACTTGGGTTGGTTTGGTGGTGTTAACTTGTGAGTTTGAAGTGTGTTTCTCTCAATGTGTCAGATTTGATTCTTGTTGGTGCTAAGTTCGATCGTGGGATAGTTTGACTTCTTAAAAAAAAAACAATTGCACTTACTTATGATAATATTGTGTACAATTTTTAATAATCATATTTTTAATAATCTTTGTGATTCTGAAAATATAACTCGTAAAAACCCTTCCCAAACGAAGTTATATTTTATTTATCTAGAATAAAATTACTTCGTTAATGAAATGCTAAAATTATAAAACAGAATAAATTATAAAATCTTTGTGAGTTTAAGTATAAAATCTTTGTGATTCTGAAAATATAACTCGTAAAATTATCTAGAAACTTTACTGTTGAAAAAAAATAGTGTATAAAAATGCTTAACAGAATAAAAATTATAAAATAGAAATAGTTGATTTCTTGACAAAAAAGAAATAATTGATTTGTTGAAGAATAAATTATTTAGAGACTTTTTGTTGTATGGGTCAAATTGTAACTTTTTTATTAATTTTTTTAAGGTAACTTTTTTATTAATGTTGGAAAACAAATCGTCTCCTTTTAATTATCATTAGAGCTTAACTATATTGTCTAGCAATGATTTAGGTAGGGATTAAGATGTCCTTTTTTCTTCTTTTTTTCTTTCTTTCAAAAGATGTCCTTTTTTTCAGTACATATAATGGCTATAAGTGTTGTTAATGAAATATATTTAGGGGGTGTATTGGATTGAGATTTTAAAAGAATATTTTAACCAAAAAAGTCTTGAAGATTTTAAAAGATTATGAAGGAATGTATTAATTTTCAAGAGATTTTAAAAGACTTTTAAGATTTCGAGGGATTTTAGCTCATAGACTTTTAAAAATTTAAAAGTATTTTATGAGAATTCATAAGATTTGAAATGACTATCAAATTTTAGCAATAATTCAAAATTACAGAGATACATAAAAAATCAAAGAGCAAAGATTGTAAGAGCTTATTGATAACTTATTGAAATGACTTTTAAAAATTTATTGATAATAGTAAAATAAACATGTAAGAGCATGAAAAGAAAAAAAAAATGAAGTAAATAATGTGTTCAACAACAACCAATTCGTGAAGAAAAGAAAAAACGAGAGAATCACAAAAAATTAAAACCCGAAAGAAAAAAAAAACAAACATGAAATAATGATACTCAGTGAAAAAAAACTGAAAGAGGTATCAACACTAAACACACGTTGTAGATGGCTGAAGTGGGAGAAGGAGTAAAAAATCTCAAGAAATCTCAAGTCCTTGTATGAGATTGTTAGTTTTGAAATTTTTAACTAAAAAGTCTCACAAAATCCATTCTATTAAGGAATCCATTGAAATCTATACATTTTTGAATACCAAGAGACAATTTTTAAGTTGTGAAAAATCTTGATAGAATACCACCGAATTTGGTTGAACTCTTTAAAAAATCCTAAAAATTTTAATTGAATATCACTGGAATTATTTCTAATCTTTTAAAATCTTGATTGAATACCTCAAGATTTTTTTATACCTGAAAAAATCTTTTAAAATCTTTCAAAATCTTAATTCAATTCATATTAAAGTCTTTCTCATTCTATACTACATATTAATTGAACACAAGAGTTGTTTTGAGTCAGTTCTATTGAATCATCACAGAGAATGTTTTCAATGAGGTTTTGGAGGCTAGCTTTTGTGTTGATCATATTAGTAATTTTTGGAGCTTCTTTGAATATAGTTGAAGGAAAGCCTCGTAGGATTCTATTGGATACAGATGTTGATACCGATGATCTATTTGCTTTGCTATATTTTTAAAGCTCAATAGATTAGAATTTCAACTAGAGGTTAGCAAAACAAACCAAATTGAACATTAATAACACAAGTTGCCTTGATTCACATTTTTTTTTTCGTGTTTTTTAACCCCGATTCAACGGAAGGGCCCCTGATAATCTAGAGTTCGATTCTTAATGTTTTTTATTATGTTTTTTATTGTGAACTATCAAGGATTTTTTCCTTTTTAATTTGTTATTGGTGTATGAAGTATCCACCAACTTTGTCAATTAATACTTTCAGTTACAGAGTCTTACTAGTCACGTTTAATAAAGTCTTCCCTTCAAACCATATTTTCTCCTTCTACAAGGCTTAATCCCAAACCTTGTTTAAGGGATCCATGTCTAGTTCACCAATACCAGCATAATGTTAGGTAATCATTGATATTTTGACGGTGAGTATGAGTGTTCATATTCAAACTCATCTAAAATAAAATCGTAAACCGGTTAAAAAAACAAAAATTACACAAAATTGAATATTATTGGATAGATTTAGATGTCATTTGGATGTTCAAATACTACATCTCAATTTACAAAATTACCCCTAACCACTTATAATAAACTATGAGTCATAACAAACAAAATGCAATAAATTATTATATCTACTTTTTAAAGCAAATCTTACTGGTGGGGATTGAGTGATTCAATTCTGTTTCTATATATTGACTTAATCAAGAAACCAACATAGTGAATAAAAAGGGTGTACTTTTTTCCTTTTGTTAAATAAAGGGTATATTTTTAAAAGTTGTCAATAGTATACTATTTGTTTCAAAATGTGTTGTAAAAGCTAGAAAATTTGTATCTTCTGATGTTGACATTGCAATTTGGCTTGAATATGTTTTGCATT
>Ga0315915_1006293_pt1 | contig 14544 bp, 5 predicted proteins | sample MpolbnodulesMG_FD_207738 | JGI IMG/M metagenome (GOLD analysis project Ga0315915, IMG submission 207738) | Medicago polymorpha root nodule microbial communities from Los Angeles, California, United States - branched nodules | ecosystem: Host-associated > Plants > Roots > Nodule | place: USA... | reverse complement strand
TTAATTAATTTATCATTTCCAAATTATATTTTTCTAGTGCTTATTTCGTTCACACAATTATGTACCCCCATTAATTAAAGATACACCCCCACTATATAATCTAAGGTCAAAAATTGGGGTATGACAAGGTGATTTTGAGAAACACCCTTTGTTCCAACAATTATAAGCCAGAATGCTACTATGATCTCTTTCCTATCACTATTCATAGGTTTTTGGCTAGATTACAACCAAAGGAGGAATTGTGACAAAAGTATGTTCGATGGGTGAACCAAAGAAGAGTGAAAGCGAGAAAAATTCAGAGAACTCCAGGGAGGAAGGCTAGACCACCTTCGTTGTGCGAGCAACAATTCTTCCAGTGAACCATGACGATTTAGCGAGTATTGAAAACCAGCAGACTTTTACCTCCAAGTGAAGAAAGCTCAATTCGTTGGGCGAGCCTAATTTCACCGAGTGAACAAACACTTTATGTTCTATAGAACAAAATAGAGAGAGGAAGGGAAAGATAGAGAGAAGTTGAGTTCAATCGTTGGGAAGCTTTGGAGCTTGGAATCAAGCTCCTGGATGCTTCACCATCACAATCCATCTCTTCTTTGTTTTAGTTACGCCACTCATGGTAACTAAACTCTCTTTGTGCTATGGATTGGATGTAAGTAGCTATAAATTTGATGTATTACTCTTAATATGGGGGGTTGTATATGATCTATGCATTCAATTTAATCTCTGGTTTAAATATGTTTTTAATGCTTTTGCCGATGTGTAGTCCACAAACGATATATATTGATTTAGCAAGTGTGAGACATCGATTTGTTACTTAAGGGACATGGTTTAAATCATGTGTAGATACTAATTGCTAGACATATGGTTAAGTTTATATTCATACTTAAATTATCCAGTCATATGTCATTGAATCAATCGATTGTTTGGCTTAGCAATGGAAGTTGATTGATACGATGGACTTCGCGTCATTTTCTAGTCATGGAAAAGTACGATGAGGGATGTGTTGAGTTAAATAGTATATAAAGTATAAAATCGACTAAGAGGAACCATTAAACAAATATTTACCGAAGTCTAATCCCAACACAACATTCTCTATTTATGCTTAACTCTTACTTATCACGTTACAAAACCAACTTTTCACAATACTGATTTAAAAAACTTTGCAAACTTAAGAAAGAATTGAATTAAAACGTAGTCTGTCATGTTCGATACAATTCATTGATAAATCGACAATATACTTATTACTATGTGAAGGACTGTAAAGTCCTTCTTATTAGTTGAGGCATCAACATGATTGCCATGAACAAAACCAAGTGTGCCATCAACATGATTCAGTAGCCAAAATCTTCTAAATGGGTCAATCTGTTCAATTAAACTGGAGTCTAGAAAGATGAAATTCTTCGGAAAAAACTGGAGATCACTCTGAATACCTCCCTCTAAAACGTTTGAAAGCCTAAGGGTTAATTATTCAGTACAACCGTTCAATTAAAGATCCCACAACATTGAAACGAAACAACGATCGAGATTATTGATAAGTGCTAAATTAATGTTATTTTTTAGAACACTTATCGACTTGTTTTGCAAGAAATTAATTATAAAAAAAAAAAACTCAATTTGATGCAATTATTGTTTATATTAGGATAGTATGCAAGAAAGTTATTACGTCCAGTTTCTATACACTTTTATAGGTTTAAAACAATGATTGCACCGATGCAAAGTAATCGAAGCCAAGCTCACGCGCAAGAGTTATACCTGAGCATCATAAAGACATGTGTAGACAACCACAATTCACTAAGCATGTGTGGAAAGTGAAAGAAAGCCTAAACAAATGATTATAGAAGATCTGAGTCAAAGTCGATTCGCTAAGCAAAAGAGTTAAGCTTAGCGAGCAAAGGCGGTTACCACACCTAGAAGGAAGAGCAAAGGTGGTTCGCTAAGCACAAAAGTTGTGCTAAGTGAGCAAGGTCAGTTTAAGGAAAAATATCCAAAGAACTTGTGGTTTTCCCCTCCTTGAAGAAACCTCAATTTGCTAAGCACGCTTTCTACGCTTAGCAAATCTGCAACTTCATAAACTCTATAAATAGAAGTGTAGGTCATTTGTAAACTTAATCAAGTGTGCACCTAGAATAGAATAGAGAGACAACAAGGGCAAAGAGTGGTTGGAGCCATTGAAGGACCAATGATGCTTAGAACTCCAAGATTCTACAACTCTTCGATGTTAGTCATGCAACACATGGGTAACTAAACTCTCTCTTGTGTTAGGATTGAATGTAAAATATTTATGAATCTATGTAATACTCTTAGTGGCTGGATGTATATGATTTATGTTCTCAACAGAATTTTATTTTAAATCTTTTCTTAATGCTTTGCCGCCGATGTAGTGATGTAGTGTGCCACAATTGATCTTTCCACTTAGTAAGACCCTAGTAATGTCGGCTATCTAAGGGACATGATTTAGATTATGTATAGTTGCTATCTCCCAAGAGATCATGGGTAGGTCTATATTCATGTATAAATTTTTGAGCATAGGTCATTGAAACAATCAACTATTTTTCCATCGAGCATCGAAAATCGGTTGTCTCTATGTTATTTCGCGTCGTTAACCTAAGTTTGGAGACGTGCGCTGAGGAAAGGGTGGAGTTATATCTAAGGCATAAAAAGTATGAAATTGATTAAGAGGAACCATATGAGGAGTAGTTATTGAAATTCAATCCCAACACAACTTTATCTATATTTATTCAGTTTACTTTTATTCAAACCACCAAAATATTTTATAAATGCTTTGTTCAAACTAAGCGCGGTCTCGAGGATTTCACTGGCTATCTTGGGAACGCCTTTCAGTTCCTAAGGTGTTTGGAGGTATGGGTTTTAAGGGCTTTAAGGCTTTCAATATGGCTATGGTTGGCAAGCAGGCTTGGAAGTTAGTTTCTTCTCCAGAGTCTCTAATCACTTGTTTACTCAAAGCTAAATATTATCCTCAAAGTGACTATTTTGGAGCTAGAATAGGCCATAATCCTAGTTATGTTTGGCGTAGCATATGGAGTGCCAAAGACGTGATTCGTCGTGGTTTTCAGTGGAGTATAGGCACAGGAGAACACATTCCAGTTTGGGATCACCCATGGCTCAATAATCATGAATTTTACCGTTTACTCATCATCATTTGGAATGGCCATCTATCACGGTTTCTGACTTGTTGGTTACACCCCAAAAACAATGAAATATGGAGCTAATTAATGTTTTTTTAACAATGCTACTGCTAGAAATATTTTTGATACTTTGGTATTCCCTTCAGTAACTCAAGATGTGCCTGTTTGGAAGTTCGAGAGGGATGGTGCCTATTCAGTTAAAAGTGCTTACAAGGATATTCTGAATCATGATGTGTTAGTTGTACATCACCGTGTGCCGGGTATCTGGAATTGTATTTGGAGTTTAAAATTTCCCCTGAAGGTCAAGAATTTCCTATGGAGAGTGTCATACCCCAATTTTTGACCCAAACTGTCACTGACACATGTCATTGGGCCCTACGTTCGTACGCAGTTTAATCTGATCGATCTCTGATTTTCAGTGAAAAATTCAACAAAGAGGTATTTTAAAATACCTCATTTTTGTTCCGAGTCGAGCCCTCCTCTCTCTTTTTTTGTTTCGTTTCTATCTTAATTTTAATTTCAATCTCTTATTTAAGTTCTTTAATTAAAATTTATTTTTGTTTCGTTAAAATCCTTTTTACTTATCTCATCTTTTTTTTAGTCTTTTATCTCCTTTTCTTTTTATCATTTTTTAGTCCAAAATCATCTCAATCCACAACAAAAACCGTCACACATTCAACAGTCCAAATCCAATTCACGCGTCCTTTTTTCCAGCAAAGGATAATCACATTATTTTTTCCTTCTCATTCCAATCCAAAGCCACTTTTATCTGCTCTTTTAACAAACCCTTAGCAACAAACCTGATGCTATAAAAACCAAAGACCTGCACACAGAAAAAGGGAAAACAGCGAGAGAAAAAACAACAAAACCGAGCACCAATCGCCCAAACTCATACGAACAGAACCGAATCACGCACACCAACAGAATCGACCGACCAGTCCAGTCATCCAACAACCATCAGAACGAAGCCGCGGCGAACCCACATCGGTCAAATCCGATCCGAACAAAGACTGTTTGTGAATCAAAAAGGACGGCCAAACCCCAAAATAAAAGGTAGTATATTTTAACTTTTAGATCTAGGGCTATATTTACTTGTTTTGGTGACTTTGAAACCAGATTTAGAATAAGAAGAGGGAGTAGAAGAGAAAGAGCAAAAAATTAGAAAAAGAGGAGCTTTTAACCTCCGACGCGGCGGCGCCGCCCCTTTGGTCCCGTCGGACCACCGCGCCGCCGCCCCCAACCACCGTCTCTCCGTCGGAAAAGATGAGAGAGACCAGAGAGGGGAGAGAGCATAGGGAAGAAGAGAGAAGATAAGAGAGAGAAAGAAAAGTGACAAATGAATCAAACTTGTCCCACAACCCTTATATACTAGACTGACCCAGCTGCTAAACCGGTCGACCCGCGACCCAACCCGGTTTGGCCTCTAAGCCCACTTCAAAAATCCAACAAGGCCCATCTGCCTTTCTTTGCTGCTTCTCTGTACACCCCTAGGCTTACTGTCTGTACCCCACCTGCATGCATCTTATTGTATTTCCTATGCATTTTATTTCCATAGCATGTTATTTCGCAGCATCTCATATTTCTTTTTTTTTTTATCTTTGTTTCATACATTTTAAATTACCCTTTGCATTTTATTTTTCTTTATCATTACATTTTATTTATTTCGTTACTTACTATCATTCACATATCTATTTTATGTCATTTAGTTTTTACTTGCGCGAATTTTAGAATGTAAATAGGCTTGATTTAAATAATTTATTTTTCTTATCATTTATCTTCCGTAGATTTTAGAGTGTAAATAGGCTTAATGTAAATAATTTATTTTTTCTTGTCATTTATTTTATCGCAGACCGTAGAACGTATAATAGGTTTTTATGTAATAGTTTTAGGCGCATGTGTGCGTGTGTGCGTGTATGTTTACCTTTTTATGCTTGGTAGTTTAGGTTAAAGGTCCTCTTGGTGGTCCAACACCACCATGAGGTACCCACGCTTTTATTTTCTTGCTCCGATAGTTTTAATTTTAGTCTTATTATTCAAAAACCAAAAACATGCAAATAACAAAAACATCAAAAATATTTTCATAAACAAACCTTGATCCCCAAAATCAAGTGATCCTTTTATTTTTATTTCTTTCATAAGTCAAATTGCAATCAACTTTAATCATACTTTAGCCATTTTCTTTTAACATAAAAAACACAAACAAATACTCATTTGCCGCCTTGGCTTTTCATTCATTTTAAAACTTTTTTCAAAACTAATAAAAAACACAAAACAAATCAAACGTCGATTTTTACCCCGAACTACGAGGTTTTGATCTCTCACGGGTACGTAGGCAAAGGACCTAGTCCTTCCAAATCAATAAAATTGTAGATAAATAGGTCTCTTTTCTTTATCACTTTAAGTCATTTTTTTTCAAAAAAGGCAAGCAAGTTTTATAGCACAAAACGTTAAATAAAACCAAGAGATTCCCGTAGAGTACAACAGACATAAAGGGTGCTAATACCTTCCCTTTATGTAACTAACCCCCGAACCCTAAATCTTTTCAAAGGGGTGTTTCGAACTTTTTTCCCCTTTTCTCTTAAAATTAAATGTTCAGTCGTGAAATAAAATAGTGAGTCAAACGCTAATCAAATAGCCTTGATCTCCGAAAAAATGGTGCGACAGAGAGTTTGTCGTAATTGTTTGCCCACAAGAATTTGATTGCAATCAAAAGGAGTTCAGTGTACTGATAGGTGTGCAGTGTGTGATGATTTTGGCGAGGATTGTACCCATCTGTTCTTTATGTGTGATAAAAGTAAGGTTTGTTGGCAGCGGAATGGATTATTGAGTCTTTTGATGACTGTTTTTTATATTGATGCAAGCTTTCCAACCAATGTGCTTGCTATCTTACAACACCTGGACCAACAGCAAAAGAAAGTTTTCAGTGTGACCCTTTGGAGTATATGGAAGCATCGAAACAACAAAGTATGGAACAATGTTACTAAAACAGCTCAAGCTATTTGTGCTCGTGTAGGATCTCTTCTTACTAGTTGGAGGAATGCTCAATCTATTCGTCATCCTATCCCTCAACATCCTGCTACCCCAAACGACTTGAAGTGGATTAAACCAAGACCCGGTAGATTTAAATGTAATGTTGATGCGTCCTTTTCTCAAGTTCGGAATCGGGTTGGCATTGGTGTGTGCATTTGAGATGATGAAGGTCGTTATGTTTTGGCCAAGACTGAATGGATGTCTCCGCTCCTTGATGTGGATTTGGGTGAGGCTTTAGGTTTATTATCAGCCATGTACTGGGTTCGCGATCTGCAGCTAGGTATTGTGGACTTTGAGCTTGATTCCAAAATTGTGGTAGATAGTCTTTATGGAAGTAAAAGTGGCGTCTCTAATTTTAGCGCAGTAATCAATGACTGTAGACGTCTGTTAGCTTCTGATTTAGTAACCTCTGATGATAGGTTTATTCGGAGACAAGCCAACGAAGTCGCTCATAGTTTTGCTAGAGTGACTTTGCGTCATGCTAGTTTCCATATTCATATTAGGATTTCATCTTGTATCTCTACTATTATTATGAATGAAATATAATAAGTTTCTTCTTGTCAAAAAAAAAAAACCTAAGTGCGGTCTTTGTGGATACGATATTTTATTTGTTTGATAAAACCAACATACTTACAATTGTGCTAGAAGAATACCAACTGGTAAACTTCCTTTATCAATCATAACACATGATCAATCTAATGGTTGAAAAGGAATCTATCAGGTACCTCAAGCGTCGAGAATGATCCAAATGTTGAGATGCCTCCTCTAAAACCAGCATGAAAAAACCACTTGGGGTCTAAGTAATCAAGTTCATTACTAGTTTTTACACATGGCAGCCAATAACCAAAGGTTATGTCCCCTAAATCTCATCTTTGAGATCCCAACATTTAATGTTGAAATTAACATATGACTAAGTCATCAACGAGGGCATCATGCATTAGCTCCATCATGCGAACATGTTATATGAACGAACATAAGGGACAACTCTCTAAGAGCACCGTTCTTAAGTCAAATAGATCCTGCAATAAAAGTTCTTTTCGAATTTACAAGTCCTTCAACAATTTATATCTCTGTGCGAGCTCAAACATGTTTTTTCCTCACATAAGTTCTTCACAAACCATAAAGCTCTCTAGTGAGCATCAAAATCCTAAATTTCTTCCCAAAAATAGGAGCTCCCCACGAGCACCAACATCCTTTGAGTTCATCACAAACTATAAGCTCTCCATGAGCATCTAAAACTTTACGAGTTTGATATGAACTGTAAATTCTTTAGAGTTCCTAGAGGAATAAAACTCATCAAGAGTTCAAAAAGCAAGTTCATGCCAAATCATAAAGTTTCACACAAACTACAAGTACCTGACGAGCAATGCGCTCTTTAGGTCTTTTTGACGCCCAAAGCTCCATATGAGCTGTGAAATCGTCACTAGTTCTGTATGAACTAAAACTCTTTATGAATTACATCCAACCAAAGGTTTCCCATGAGCATAAAATATGTTCCCTCACATGGAACATCAAACTGCTAAAAGTTGTTACTTTTGACCCTAAGAATGACGACTTGGGGGTCTACTGTTCTGAAATGCTCAAAAGCCTATGCACGCAATCCAAGGCCCGACATACTAGGTCGATTCGACATTGGATCAATAACGCTCCACACCCCCCAAGAGGGGGTGTGATCGAAGCAATACAAGAGTGACAAATTCAAATCAACGGATTGTAACCTCTTCCACATCATCACTTTCTAACACTCGACGATAATGAATCATGTTGTCTATAATCATCGAACAATTGGCAACCTGAACCTTCACTATATAAGCAGACTTTGAACAGAGTTCCAAGGTGCAATCTATTCTAACCTTTAACCTCCTTTCTTGCTAAAGTATTGACTTGAGCGTTAGAGTGCCTGCAGATACACCATCCTGGACGTTTCAAGTACCCAACTAGCAAGCAGCTTACCGCACTAGACGTTGTTCTTCTGATAATGTCATCATATATACTTGGGGCATTCTTATCTACAAACAAGTTTTCCTTGTGAAAAATATGAGAAAAATAATACACTTCCTCCGATCATCTTTAAGATTCCAAGATATTATTCCAAAAGGTAGATATTGTAGACCATTAATTAAATTCAAGCCAAAAAAATAAGGGTTAATAGTGTTTTTCACCCCTGTAATATAGGTCATTTCTGGTTTTCGCCCTATAAAATTTTCGGTTTGATTTGTATCCTTGTAAAACTTTTTTTTTCTTTCGGAAAACACCCCTCCCCCATATGATTGTGCATATTTGCTGACGTGGTACACTATGTGGCATGTTGATTGTGCATATATGCTTATGTGGCGTGCTGACTGTATAATTATTTTTTTTTAATGGTACATGTAGCATTTGTGCCTATTTTTTTAAAAAATTATAATAGAAATTTATTTATATTAATTTAGAAATAAAAACAATTTAAAAAACTTGAAATTTTTTATTACGAAAAATATTTTCCAAAATTTATTTTTTGTTTAAAAAATGAACTTTTTAATTTCAAAAATTTCGTAAAAAAAAATGAGTTTTTTTGTAAAATTTTAATTTGAAAAAATATTTTATAAAAAACTGGAATAAAATTTTCGAAAAATTTGTATAAAGATTTTTAAAAATAAAATATTTTCCAGAATTAATTTTTTGTAGAAAAAATTTAAAATAAAAATCTGACTTTTTTTTAAAATTTCGAATTTGTTTTTTCTAATTTTAACTTTTTTTTATTTTGAAAATTAAACTCTTGAATCTTTAAAAAAAAGTAATTTCGAAAAAATCTTATCGTTTTTTCTGATTTTTTTTATATTTGATTTTTTTTTTAATCTGAATACTTTTCTGATTTTTGAAAATTAATTTTCAGATATTTTAAAAAATAAAATCTGATGTGGACAATTAAAAAAAAAAACCAAGTCAGCACCACATATGCGCATTTGATGAGTTGGATTGAGGAGGGGTGTTTTCCGGAAGAATTTTTTTTTTTACAAAGATGTAAATCAAACCAAAAAATTTATAGGGGTGAAAATCCAAAATGGCCTATATTACAGGGGTGAAAAGCACTATTAACCCAAAAAATAATTATGTCGTCGTTTATATAGTAAGTTATCTCAATTTTCATTGTAACACCTATAAGTTCAACATGAAGAGTATCCATAATTTCAAGGTTTACTACAAAAGCAACCAGTTGTCATCCTTTGGAGAACTATTAGCATTAATGGGCGCCCAAAATTATGGAGGTGGTTCCCTTCAGAAGAATGATTCTATTACTTTTAAAGTGTCGGATATTACCTTCAGAAGAATGATTGTATTACTTATAAAGTCATTTTTAAGGAGTGTGTAATGCTTTTCTAAAATTAACTGTGCATACGATTGAAGAACTTTTTGGAAAGGGTTAACCTAGCCATGTTTGTAATATCCAATCTTAAAAAAATGAAGATTGATATGAGGAAAATGATGATATTAGGAACAAATTAGCAGCTAAGTTTCATCAAATAAAGTATGACAAGTTTGAGATACTCTTGGTTACGATCCCAATTCATACCGTGTCAGGAAGAAAAAGAAATGAGAAAAATATATTTATAATTCAATAATGACTCTAATGAGATCATAACAAAGCAAAGATACAAGATATTAGATGTTCCAAAAAAAATTGACAAGAACTACAAAGAAGAAATGTGCCAAAAACTAAAATTGTTGAAAAGTATATGAATTAAATAAAACAGAGCAACATAATATGATAAATATCTTGCTTAACTTATTAATGTGAAGGTATTCAAAGAAGTTCTTAGACAATTAAAGAATCTCTAATGTTGTTGATGGTTTTGGTCATGAATGACTTAGCGACAACATCCAAATTCACTCCTTCTAGACTAGACATCGATAGTTGAAAAGCCACGGTCAACAAAGAACTTCTTGCATTTTTCCTCGAATGAGATTGACTGTCGTTGAAGATGATAAAGCCAGAGGAAAGAAGTGACATTGTTGATGAAGGTTTACCATTGATGGAATCCTTTAAATCCGGTATATTTAAAGGAGAAAACACAACATAAGATGCCAGAGGATCTATGAAGCATTCTTGAATGATCACCACACCGTTTGGGGGAGGAGGTTCCATAGGCTGCTCACATGAATTATTGACAATCAAGTTAATAATAGGGAAAGCATTTACAATAAAGGGACAACTTGATTTTTATTCCAAAAAAGAATCAAGTTGATTCATATTTTGAATATATTATGATTGTCAAGATTGGGATCAACATAATTTTTTATGACAAATTTATGAAAGCAAGGTAATTTTTTAAGGAAATGATGCCAATACTGGTTATTTTTAGGCATATGTTGAATATTGGGAGAGGATTCATACAATCTCTTTGCAAGTTGGAAATGCAGGGGTGTTAGATGTTAATGGCATCCAACATTAGGTTGAAAAGTACATTACTGCTTACTCTTTAGAGGTATAATATAATGCAACCTCTCAAGTGTTTGTTATCTTCGCCGAGTTTAAAAGTGTTTGTTATTTTATTTGCATACCCAAAAAAACGATGATATATATGACTAGACAACTAGTGTAATGATTTCTCCTCTCATACAAAAAAAAGGGCTCTAGTGGCAAGGAGCTCCTTTCAAGGAAGTATCCAGGAGATAGCGGGTTCGATTCCTAGGAGAACAACGTTTGGCCAGTGCCCATGCCTCTACGCACGAGCCGGATTAGTCACCCACCTTTGATGGGTCGGAAACCGGTGCGAAAGCCAAAAAAAAATATGATCATAAAATCCTTGATGTTTTTATTTTCATAAATGACTTTTATGTTTTAACATTTGGGTGTCAATCATCTTTATAAATACATAATAATTGCTAAATTATTTTTAAGGAAGAAAAATGGTGAGTACCTGAATAATTGAAATATAATTGTTTGAGTCACCCCCAGTTGAAATGTGTGCAATCTCATGCATTGCATTTCCTTGATAATTATCATCCCACTACAAGAAAAATAATGAGTAAATTGATTAATGATAGTCTATTAGAAAAAATATTAAAATATACGAACAAGCAAGCTTTGTTTCAAAAAAAAAAAAGCAAATTATAAGCTTGCTTCTTACAACTTTTTCCGTGAGAAAAACTTTTTTTTAAACAAAATAATAATCACTTTTAAAACTTTTATTGGTTCCTTCAAAAAAAAACTTTTATCCGTTGGAGCGGGTTTTCATAAAAAAAAAATGTGATCTAAAAAAGAATAAAACTAATCTAAAAGCTAAATCAAATCATAAATTGTTTTTAGTAGTTTAGCTAAAAATTCATTTTAATAAATAATTAAAAAAAATATTTAATTCTAATATAAAAGACAAAAAATTATTTAATTTTAAAAAAAAACTCTACAAATTAATTTATAAATTATTAAATATCAAATCATTATTTCTATAATTAATAACAAACGACCTCTAAATTTAAATAAACTAAAAGACTATTTAATTAGCTTTAGGAACCTGAAAACGTCTTGCAGGATCTCTTAAGAAGTCAAACAACATCTGAGATGGGAAAGGAAACAACACTGAGGTAGCAACCATAAAAGTGCCATTGTTGTTTGGTTTAAACAGGACCCCACTTTTTCTAATAGCAAGCATTATCTTGCTATCATTAACATCAGCTAAGGATTGTGGGATGTTTGACTTTCTTAACAGGGACAAAATTTTACAATAGTCCTTAACCATTCGATGAGACAGATGCACCACACTCTTCTTTCCTTTGAGTAAAGTAACCACTGAAAATGAATAGAATAACAAATTAACTCACTTAATAAAGATAAGATACTTGTTAACAACAAACTTTCTAACACTTTTTTTTTTATATTTTTTGTATTGTTGATCAAAACTCATGTGGACCACACTAATCTATGTTGTGGGACTCATTTACCCACATAAAATTTATCAATTGATAAAGAGAATAAATTCATTTTCGTAAAACTTTTAGGTCAACAAAAATTGAGGTATTTGATTTAAAGCTTGGATTAGATACATCACTTCATGTTGACTCAAATGTCTTTTGTAAATAGGACTGAAGGAAGTAGTTATCAATATATGTCGAAATTTATTTGGCATTATAAATGTGTCAATTCAATACTCTAGACGAATGCATTATTTTACTATTGAATTTAACATTGCGCATTATCTTAAAAATTGCGCATTATCTTAAAAATACACATGACATGAGATGGAAGGAGTCGTAAAATGTTAATTTGATTTTATCCAAAAAATATGTTAATTTAGTGTAATGTTGATAGATAGTGAGCTACCTCCGCTATCATAAATAGATATGTTTTTCAGTCTAGAAAACTTTTCAGACATTCTTTGAAGATCTAAAAGTCGTCTTTCTGCTCCAAATGCAATTGTGAGATTGACAACATCTTTATAGAGACGGTGTGTTTGGATCTTGTCAACGACTTCCACATGTTCAACCCATGAAACCTACAAGAAAAGTATTTGATGTGAATTCGTTAACTACAAATCTCACATCAATGAAATTTAGATTTGTGGGATAAGTATCAATGGCAACAAATAACCAAAATAACCACAGGCAACAATAACAATCTAGATCTAATCTTGAAACTAAGTATAAAGCAAAACCACAATCGAACCAAAGAATAAACAAGAGAAAAAGAGTAGAGAAAAAGAACAACCCCAAATAATTGTTTACTTAGTTCGATCCAACAATTACCTACTCTGGAGGAGAGATTGATCTCTCCAACCTACTATCAATGAGTTCTTTACGAAGAGATACAAAATAGTTAAAAGAAATTAGCTTCAACAAGCTCTCCTAGAACAAACCTAATTCTACCATTCTCTTAATCTCCTCCCATGAAAAAGAGACTCAATTATTTCACTCATCCAAGGTGTTTCCCAATTGTTTCCTAACTCTAGAATCTAACCCCCAAAAAGAGAACCAACCATTAGCCTTTGATTTCCTAACGATCTTCTCTTTTGGTTACCCAAGACTCACCCAAGTTGCTCACAAATGACTCTCTTTTAATGTGTTTCTCAACCCTAAGAATCTCTCCCCAAAAGGCACCAACATTCTCCCAAGAGCCCCCTCTTTTGGTTCTCCAAGATTCACATATTGAAGCTTTGAACCTCACCCAAAGACCCTCAACTTTTACTATCTAAATACCTTAAAAGTTTCCTCCTTTGGTTTCCATAAGATTCATCAAGCTTACCCAACAAATGGGTCAAAGGATGCTTATATAGTGTTCAGATCCAGACAAAATTGTATCATGATTTGTCTAAATCGCACCACGATTAAGCCTGGACACAATATTGTATTACAACCTTATCCAAAATGGTGTCACGATTTAGCTTTCAAAAGCACACTATTCTGCCAAAAAATCATGCCACGATTTTCAAATCGTGTCACGGTTTCACTTTTCCAAAACTCACCAATTTTGAGTCATTATCAACAATATTTAAATTAACAACGTTCAAATAACGCATTTAGCTAGCATATCATACTATTATCAAATTTTAGCAAAGCATGCATGCATCAACTTAGAGATTAGAAAATATGTGTATACAAAAATTACTTATATATCTTATATATTCACTACTAAACAAATCAAATTAGTGACAGAAATTTCATTTTTTGTCTTTAATTTTTATCACTAATTATTATTTTAGTAATTTATTTTTGGACCATATTAACTCTAATCATAAATTGTATTTCACAAAAAACCAGAACCAGCCTACGAAGGTTGTCACTAAAGCAAGGACTTTAGACCCTCGAATGTTTTAGGCCTTATATTAGGCCCCAAATCAATTGTTGCGTCTAGCTCGGATCGTAGTTAATTGAAGAGTTGTGTGCTTGTAATTTATGTTGCAAGTTTGATTTTAAAGATAGCTATTTTATTGGTTATACATATCTCAAATTCTTTTTTCCTTTTTAGATTCCTATTGGTAAGTATGATGTTAGTTGTTTGAAATATATTAAGGCATGTTGTATGCAACCAAAATATGAAAAGGTAATTTATATTTGTGTTTGAATTCAATTTTACCTTTCTATTTCAAAGTTTAACATTTGATAAATAATGTTTATCTTATTAAAAACAAAATTGTTGTTTAAGAAAAGTTTTTGAACTAATGGGGATTGAGTTTAACGGACGGAGTTAAACTCCTGCTGCCATAGGAATTAATGTTTGAACTTTGACCGCAAGTGATGTCAATATTTAGTGTCATGGCTCAACTAAAATTACAAATTTAATGTTCTCAATTTTTATGTTTCTGTGTCAAAACAATTAAAAAGCCTCGGTATAAAATTTGCTTTAGACCTAAAAATCCAATGGGATGGCCTAAAAAAGCAAAGATATATATATATA
>Ga0315915_1006292_pt1 | contig 14545 bp, 10 predicted proteins | sample MpolbnodulesMG_FD_207738 | JGI IMG/M metagenome (GOLD analysis project Ga0315915, IMG submission 207738) | Medicago polymorpha root nodule microbial communities from Los Angeles, California, United States - branched nodules | ecosystem: Host-associated > Plants > Roots > Nodule | place: USA... | reverse complement strand
AGATAGAAAATCTTCAAGTTAATATTTAAAGCCAAACACATACACATTTTGCTACTCATTAGGCATGCTATATTTTATTACCTGTAAAATCAAAAGTACAAGTATCTTTCAGTTTATTAGAAGCATAATATGTTCATTTGGTACACATAAAATAACTCAGTGTTGTCAATCACAGATTGTAAAAAATAGAAGTTTGTTCAAATTCCACTACGCTGTAGTGCTTATGGTACTGCTATAACCGTTATTTAATAGAACTATGTACAAAATCACGTATTTCGTAACAATAGCGGTTTGTTAAAATTCACCTAGCACTGTACAGCTACTATATGTCAACCTTGAAATAACCTATTCATTTCCTAAGAAATTCTATGGTCGTAGATTGACATGATGATGATCCATTAATATCATTATACAGTTTGGGAAGTGAAGACGGCAAGAGAGAGAGAGAGTTGATGCGTGGTAAGTTTCTGGGATCTTCCAAATCCAAAGTGAAAAGTCAGACTGTCTTCAGTAAATTTTAGCACAAGGGAAATGACAAAAGGCTCCTTCATACGCATAATATGACCAGTCTACTTCCTAATTGATTTTTTTCCTTTCGGACTGATGTCAAAACTCTCTTGAGCCCTAATTCTATTGTCTTCCTCCTTTGGTTAAACTAGCTGTGGTTGGTTCCCTTAGAAGGAATCAGAGTACATGACATGAAACTTGATTTACTTTTGAATTAAGAATAAGTCATATTTATTCTATAGAAGATGCAATTTGTCTATGCCTAACTAATGAGATTCTGTATAAATCCCTATAGTTTAGCCTAGAATCATTTGATATGATTGTATATAATCTTTCCTCTTAAATTTTGCAGATCTAATATAGGCACAAAATTAGGGACTCTTTGTTCTCTTCCACAGCCTGGTTTCTTTATGGCCTCAGACTACACATGGGTTTGAGATAGAAATCCTAGTGAAAGGGGACAAGTTCGTAGACATGGGAGACAGTCCGCAAGACAAAAAAGGAAGAAAAGAAAGATGGCTTGCCCAAAGGTCAGCGACCAAATCAAGGAACGAGAACTCCATCACCTTACGATCTGAACTCAAATGATAACCTAGGGAACTTCATCACACAAGTTCAGCTTTGAGGAGAAAACTACAAAAAATGGGCTCATGCCAAGCGAACTTCGTTGCGTGCAGGAAAAAAGTGGGGGTTTGTGGAAGGTACGGTCGCAATGCTGAAGGAAGATTCCCCTGAAATTGAAGAATGATGGACCGTCCAGTCTATGTTGGTGTCGTGGGTGCTGAACACTGTCGAGCCTACCTTGCGATCCAGCATATCATACAGGGAAAATGTACAAGATTTGTGGGAGGACATCAAAGAAAGATTCTCATTCGTGAATGGACCTAGAATTCAACAACTGAAGTCTGATTTGGCGGGATGCATGCAAGGACGGATGATGGTGGTCACATATTATGGAAAGCTGAAAACTTTGTGTGAAGAATTATGAGCAAAAGTAGCTGGCTGCAGATGTAATATTGCATTCAAATGGAAAAACATAAGGGAGAAGAAAAAGTCCACCAATTTCTTATGGGATTGGATAACAGAACCTATGAAGCAATAGGTTCAAGTCTGTTATAAACATAGTTGTTGCCCTCATTGAATATAGTTTACCCCACTCTGGTTCAGAAAGAATGGGTGAGAAAGATCACCAGAGGAAAAGATGAAAGCGGAGAAGTGATGGTTTTGACGATTCAAACAGCGGGTAAAGGAGTTAGAGGATAGAGAGATTCTACAGACATAATTTTGATTTGCAGGCAATCGAATGGGGCTTGAAGCAGGGAGTTGTTTTCAAATTTTTGGATACCCTGAATGGTAAGGAGATAGTCCAAAGATGGAGGGAAAAGGTAGTGGACGAAGAAAACAGTAACAACGTGTTGGGACTAGTCAAGGAAGAGGCGGAACAACACGTGCAAATGCTGTCCAAAGTGGTGGAATAAGCTCTGGAACAACTGACTCAGAACTCAGAAGGAGACGTCTTCGTTGTTGATACCATTTCTCATGAATGAACTTAAAAGCAGAATGATCAAGCGAAAATGATACAATCACATGACATTTTCAACATAAGTATATAGAGAAACAGCCAACCAACAACCAAGCCTTATTATCCCACTAAGTGGGATCTGCTTATATAAAGAAACAACCAAACAAAATATATTTTGAGCACGTGCGATAGATCATCATTATATAAACCAAAACTTACATTCCATCACCAAACTCCTCATTGATTATTTCTTTGATGCTCTCCCCAAAATGCATAACAGCTTCATTCAACCTATATGATGAAATACAAGATCAGCATAAAAATACAGTAGCTGATATCATATGATGCATTATGCATAAAATATTCCCAACATTAAAATCCTCAAAACACATTACACCATAACTATTATGTACATCTCAATTATTTTGCATTCAATATAGTATGACCATGTTTAGATAAACAACTTAATTAAACACTTATCATGTATAAGGTATTTCTATAACAAATGATAAAATTAAGTCAAACTGTTTTCATGTAAAGGATAAGCAAGCAGCTTATTGACATGTCATAAGCTATTTCCGTAATTTCTCCCAAACAGTCTCACAAGTGCTTATACTATAGTAGATAAACTCAAATAAGAAAATCAAAACAAAACTTTTTAATTGTAATTTCAGTAAATTTAGTCTTTGACAAAATTCCAAAATGATCCTAACATCAACTAGAGGAAAGCTCCTAAGCATTGACATAGACACGCGCACCAAACCCAACACTGACTTGTATATGTGTCAGACACCAGACACATCTTCAATATGTAATGTACGTGCTACACATGAAGAATTAATTTTCAATTTGTCTTTATGTCCGGTGTCTGTGTCAGTATCCGTGTTTCATAGGTCTTCAATTAACAAAATCTGGTAATTAATCTTCAATCTAATCTAATAAAAATTAAAAAACAAAAGAGGGTGACCTGTAAACAGTGGGGTCTTGAATGATATTAGGATCATAAGACCTAAGAGGTGGTTTCATCATTTCATGGATAAGTTCTTCGGGCAGTTCGGGCAGTGCTGATTTTAGTTTAGGGGCAGTTTCAGGTTTGAGCTGAGCTTGTCTTCTCAGAAGCTGAGCAACATACACGTTTGTAAGTCCTGTTTCCTCTGCTAACTCATTATAAGACTTGCCACTCTTGTTCTTCAATCCTTGAAGCTGTGACACTGTGCTTGCTTTGTTCTGCTCCATCTTTAGTCGTGAATATTGTTATGGTCCTTGATTCATATCATATCTCTTACTCTATTAAATATATGATTAATCTCAATTTTTTTTAAAAAGAATATGATTAATTATAAGGATATGTTTAAGAAAGAAAAAAAATAATACATGCACCCATTATTGGTAAGAATATGCATTGTTATATGTTAGGGTCGTGGTTCGAACCCCAGACAACTCATTTATTCACCTTAAAAAAAGGTGAATTCTAACTGTTAAGCCAGTTGACAACAAAAAAAAATACATAGCAGCTTATATTTAGAAAAAGAAAAAAGAAAATTTTGAAACGGATGAAGTAAAATTTTCAACGTTATCTGACGATATGTCATTTGATAACATTGATCTGCCACGCTTATTAGGATATTTCAATAACATAATAAAATTAATTTTAAAAAGAAAAACATAATAAAACTAAATAAATTAAAACAAATTCTTATGTTCATTATTCTTCTCTTAGTGTTTTTTTCTATTTTTAATAATATAACCACGAAAATCTAACACACAAGTTATAAAAAATGAAACAACACAAAATAAAATTAAAATATTAAAAAATTACTAAAATCGATAAAATATGAGTAGGTTTGAACACAAGTGTTATGAATTATGATATAAAATGGATAACCTCAACTTTGAACTTTTAACTCCCCTAATTTCTCAATTATACTATTTAGGGATAAATATGTTTTTGATTCCTATAAATATACTAATTTTTCGTTTTAATCTCTCTAAATAATTTCTTCAACTTTTAGTCCCTATAAAATTTTCAATCACTACTTTTGGTCCTTATTTTTAAGTTAATTTTGTATTATTTAATGAAATTGTGCAAAAATGTGTAGAATATTGTACAAAAATTTACTTAAAAAAATTAGAAATTTTTAACAAAACACAAATTAAATATGAATTTTTAACCTTCAAAATTATTAAATTCATGTTTTGTTAAAAAATTCTTTTTTTTTTTTGGAAGAGATTCTTATAATATTATGAATTTTTTTGCAATATTTTATTAAAAAAATATGAATTCTACATATGAGTTTACTTTAAAGGATGGACCAAAAGTGAAGATGGAAAAAATTTTAGGGATTAAAAGTTGAAGAATTTTTTAGAGAGACTAAAACAAAAAATTGACATATTTATAAGGATAAAAAACATATTTCATCCTATTATTTTAGTTTCGTAATTTGTTTGGTGCGATATTGGCCCCCACATTGAGCTAACTTTTGATTTTGTAGCCCCATTTAATTTTTTGTTGAATTGGCAATTTTTTTAGTTTAGCTAAATTCCAACCTTGGACCAATGACAATGACGTCATTTCAGCGAAAATTGTCAACTTAGCAAAAAGTTGAATATGAGGCTAAATGTGGGGCTAACATCGCACATAATAAACTAGGGGTCAAATTCACACAATTGAGAAAATATGTGGGCAAAAATACAATCAAGCCATATGACTGTTTAAAAATGAATTTCATATTCTTAATTTTTTCTTTTTGGACAAGATTCTTAATTAATAATAAAATATTCAATTTCGTCTTTTGTTTTTTATTTGTGCAAAAAAAAAAATATTCAAGTTTAATTAGCATTGAAATTATATAGAAATTAATCATGTTTTTTTAAATGATCGCTCAAGGGAGGAGAGTATAATTTACTCTTTAATTTTCATTATTTTACAAATATTTAGTCTCTTTTTTTATTTATATGAAATTTTAACTTAGAGTCAATTTCCATTGAGGTTGTGGTGTGTGTTCCATCTAATTGAAATTAAGATCCTAGATGTGTGTAAATTTTCTACAACATTTTTATAATTGTATGGAAACAGCCCACTTGAGTTGGTCTGATGGTGTTGGTTTAAGACTTTAGAGTGTGTTCGTTCTCAAAGTCTCAAATTTGATTCTTTACAATAGCAATTTGAGTTGACTAATTTAATTTCTTGAAGAAAAAAAATGTCTGGACCAATTTGTTACGAAAATTAGAAACTTAATTACATTTGATAAGCCATTAGTTAGTTTTTAAACCATTGTGCAGTTAGGAAAATTTATAAAATGCTATTGGGAGCCTGGTGGTGATGAAAGCAACAACGGGTCGAATTCTCCATATAACAAGAAAGGATAATCTATATTTTCACTTAAAATCTTTAAGTTATTAGTTATATGAATCACTTTTCTTATATATCAAATATTTAATTTATACACAAGTGATGTGCGACTTATTCGCTCACGTTTAAAACCTAATTATCTCTCTGATCCAACACAGGATCCAACTCCCACTCGGCCACTCCTTCACCAAATCGAACCAAGATTCTCATACCACTTGTTTGAAAGTCCGATGATGATGAGAGCATCAACCGGCTCAATCCTTCATGACCACAAGAATTAGAAGAATGCAATGTTTCCCATAATTAGTCCATCATTCACCATTTTCAAAAAGAGTATGACGGGATCAACAAGCTTATAATCTTATCTTCAACAATTTTTTATTTTGAAAATTCATCTTTAACAAAATATAGGCAAGACTTTAACAGGTTACATAAACAATAGAGCTCATAAATAATGCAAGACGACTCCCCTCATTCACCCTTTTGTCTTATCGGGGTTTAACATGAAGAATTGTAACCACTCTTATTCTTCTAATAGCAACGTTCACATATTATTTATTTGTAGGCTTAAATGTTCTTTTGGTCTTTTAAGTATTTAGTTGGTATCGTTTTGGGTCCCTTAACTAAAAAAAAGATTGTTTGAGTACTTTAAGTTTTTTTTAGTCTCGTTTTGGTCCCTTCTGTTAGGTTTCCGTTAGGGTTAAAAAAAAAAAGTTAACTCCTGGACACGTGTCACCTTGTCATTGGCTCTGAGATTATTTTTTTTACAATTTTTTTATAAATATATATACTTTTTTTTTATAAAAAATCCCAAAGCCAATGACAAGGTGACACGTGTCTAGAGTTAACACGTGTCACCTTGTCATTGGTTCTGGGAATTTTTTTTTATAAAATAAAATATATATATTATAAAAAAATTCTCAAAGTCAATGACAAAGTGACACGTGTCCACACTTAACGTTTTTTATTAAACATAACGGAAACCAAAACGAGACTAAAAAAAAACTTAAAGTGCTCAAACAGTCTTTTTTTTAATTAAGGGACCCAAACGATACCAATTAAATAATTAAGGGACCAAAAGAACATTTAAACCTTATTATTTTTAAGACCTTATCCTTCCTCAACTTTCACATCCTTACACAAAAATATAATGTTGTAAAGGATCTTCTGGTAGACCGAAAAGAATATAGAATATGATGGGATCAAATATCATATAAACCATTTTCAAATATATCCAGCAAATATAAAATGCATATATTGATGATGGTGTCATCAATCGATGTTGTTGGTGGAGGCCTTGATTGCCATTGAAAGGACATTGCATTAGATTGATGCTTTTGTTCATCAAATTCTGTATGTTAGGTTGTCATTTGTGACAATTTGTGCAATTCCTTTTTGTCTTAAAAATAAATTTCACACTCAAAACGATTAGGATGTTCCTAACAAAGTTTTATTCAAAGAATTACAATTGGGTTTTGGGTTGTGATTTCTAATTTGATTTGTTCTTTGTTTTTTTCTCTCCTATAAAACCATAAAAACCATCGTTTCACACTTCCTATGTCCATAATTGTAAAACTTTAGTTTTAAAAAGAGGAGAAAACTTAGAATATGTTCCACTTAAAAACATCTCAACTATGCTATTATTGAGGGCATGGTTGGTAAATATAATGTCAACTGTTCTCTTTTCAACAATTCATCTAACATCATATTTTTTATCGGATGAAATCAACGCATGCAATTTCCAAAGCGTAATTTTACTATACGACGACTTGACACTTATCAATCACCTGATGATCTATTAGTAGGTAATTTTAGTACTTAAATTCTAAAGAAATGATATTTAAACAATAATTTTTTGATAACTTTTATGATAACTTTATCTCTTATACTTAAATTATCTTTTTACTTTTTCTCTCTATCACTTTAGTTTATATATCAATACCTCATTTTCTTTTATAAAATTTTGGTTGTCTCAAAAGTTGTCATATAAATAGATGTTCAAATAACACAATTCTAAATTCTTAGATAATTGTTGATATTTATGCTTTAGGTAATTGTATTTGTCAATCAATTCTCATATAACATTTTTTTTCTCTCTTCAAATTAGACGTATATTTCGATGAACGGGATAGATTTGCAAAACCAGTCAAAATCAAAAACTATAAACACATCGAACTTATCACTCATCATCACCCATTTGAGAGGGCACTAAACTATAATGGGGGTAGATAGATGGGCAGGTCCTATATAATTATTCATAACAAAATACAACAATTAAAATCAAACATAGTAGTGTATGGAAGATGTTTTTTTTTTCTTTCCTTTTTTTAAAAAAAAAGAAAAAAGAGAGAGAGCTTAATATGGAAGATATATCAAGTACTTAAAACACCTCCGCAATCGTTTAAATTGATTCTACCACAAATATATGATAATTTATCATGCATATTTAAGATGCAACAACATATTCATTCCCAACCTTCAACAACTATCACAAACCTTTGACTTATTTTATGATCTATATTTAGAGAATTATAGTTTTGGATGACAGGATATATAAATCCTTTTATACATTTTGTGATTGTGTGTGTGGAGAGGTGTTAGTGTCCTTTAGGTTTAATTTGGACTCATCTAAAGCACAAATCTAATCAAAGGGTTTATTTCCGCTCTCACCGACGAGGGGCCTATTTAGTAAAACATGAATTCAGATTTTATAATCCGAACTATGCTTATGTATAATTAACAATCAGAACCTCTCACGTTTCAGCAGTTTTGAATTTTGCTTTTAAAAACAACAAAAAATAGAGTAAAAAATTTAAAAATCTGTCAAATAAAATCATAAAAATATAAAAAATACCACCCAAAAATTCTAAAAATTAAATAAAACTAATACAATTTTTTTCGGATTTTTCTAAGAATATGAAAAGATGAAACAAAAATGAAAAATGGGTCTAAACAATGGAATTTTGGATTTTAAGGGGTGGAGTCTCGTAAGAAGTCCCTTCTACGAGAGTCTTGATCCTTGATTTTATCCTGATTTTCTGGTGAAGTTTCAGAGCAATCCGATCAAGTAGTCCGAAAACCCAATTTTAGACTAAGAACGACTGACAATGACCCAAAACAGAAGGATGAAAGTTAGGAAGATTAATATTGTCTATAAAATGACAATCCATGTTACAAACATGTTTAGAATTTGTGCTGATATAGTTTAGATTATATAATCCGAACTGTTTTTCCCTTAAAAAAAAGGTGTTTAAGGGGTGTACGAATTATATAATCTTAAAAAATCAAGTAGCGCGTTCTATTTTTTGAAGTTTTTGGATTATATAATCCGAAAAATCCGAATTAGTGAAGAACTCATTTTTTCACCCTATAACATAGGAAAATTTACAGGGCACGCTAGTAATAAGGGATATGGTGAAAAAAGTAATAGTTCAATTTTAATGTGCTTTTTATCCATTCTTTGTGTATATTCACACACTCCAGCCAGTTTTACCTCCCTTGAATGGACCATATCTACCTTGCAGGAATTGCTTCTCACCATATTTAGTCTTCTTATCTGCCACACTATATCGTATTAATAGAAGTAATCTATGTATGAGAATATTCAAACTTCAATAAATAGATTCGAATAAATTTAATGATGTATATGTCTAACTAACATCGGAATATGGTTTATCATATTGTGAGAGTGTATCCTTTTTCGCTATAATCAACTCCGTTAGTGCGTGACCTTTTTAATATATATGTATGTGCGTGCGTATATGTTGAAAATAATATTTAATATCAATATTATTTATCAATTGTTAGAGATTTTAAAATAAAAAAAATAATATTGAAATGATACAAATATAAATAAATTTTTTACTTTTACAAACTTTGATTACACTCTACTTGTCTCAATAAGTTTAGAACAACCAACATCAAATTATATTGATAGGAATCTGAAGACAAAAAAAAATTGAAGGTTTAAATAAACAATAAAATAGCTAGCATTGAAATCAAACTTGCAACATGAACTATGATTCCTCATTTACATATCACTTGAGTTTCGAGTGAACATGTTTACAAAATTTGACGTACGAAAATATTTTCAAAGGCAAAAATATGAGACCTAATACGAGGCCTAAAAAACTTTGAAGCCTAAAACCCTAGCTTTAGTGGCAGTCCCTTTGGCCATGTTTAACTCCTTCAAAAAGAACAACATACTTCTGCTTCACTTTAGTGAAAATGGTTCTATTATACGATGAATTCTGCTCTATACGCAACACAAATTGCTCGCTCTCAACTGAAAAGACTAAAATACCCCGGCGCATGTTAAGTCACACTGCGTGACTTAACTCACACTAGTTATAATTCCGCATGACTTAAGTCACGCACCTCTGACTGGTGGCATGAGTTAACTCACGTTGCTATGGCCGGTGGTCTAAGCTCAAGAACACGTTTCTGGGACGGTGGTCAGTTATTCAACCTTGATTTTACACCATTTTTACACGTTATTTGACTGCATTTAGTGTAGTTAAAACCTATGTTACCATTCCCCCTATAAATACCCCTCTAACATTCACCATTTCCTCACACCATCATCTCACATTCTCCCCTCCTCACTCTCTCCCCCTATAAATCTCCTTCTTTTTATAGTCTTTGTCTTTTTACCCTTTTAGGGTAAAAAGAAACCAATCTTGGGGTAAAAAGAGGCCAATCGACTTGGGGTAAAATAGGTCAATTCTTGGGGTAAAACTAAATCTGCTTCTTTTTACCCCAAAAACTTTTTACGTGGGTAAAAAGAATCTTCTTGGGGGTATAAAAAGAACAAGATTTAGATTTACCTCAAGGGTTGATGTCTTTTTCCCCAAGAAGATTGGTATCTTTTTACCCCAAGGTTGGTCTCTTTTTACCCCAAGAGATTAGTAAATTCGAATAAAATGTATCAATTATTGTAAATGTATCAATGATATTAATAAAATGATATTATATATGTATTATTTTTGTTCCTTTCATTTTATTTATATTTGCATTTATTTTATGATTTTGTCATCTAAATAATATAATGTCTTTGAACACTAATTAAACCCAGCGTGAATTTGAATAAAGTTGCGTATTTAATAAATTCGAATAAAGTTGCGTATTCAATAAATTCGAATAAAGTTGTGTATTTAATAAATTCGAATAAAGTTGCGTATTTAATAAATCCGAATAAAATTGTGTATTTAATAAATTTGATAAAATTTGCGTATTTAATAAATTCGAATAAAATTGTGTACTTAATAAATTCGAATAAAGTTGCGTATTTAATAAATTCGAATAAAATTGCGTATTTAATAAGTTCGAATAAAGTTGCGTATTTAATAAATTCAAAATCATACCCCTAAAAAATAAAGTCACAAGTACACATAATCAATTCAAAAAATACATAATTTTATTTAGTTTTAATTTCATCTACGTTACATTACATTCTTCCTAAATATGTGGTATCATCATGATGTTTGATTTAAATTAAATTCTTGAAAGTTTGCAGAAAATTCTTGAATTGAAGTGTCGTATACTTCGGGTAGAGATTTACAACTTTCGTTGAAAAGTCAAAAGAATGAAGAGAACACAACACATGTATTATGCAAAATCAACTATATATGTTATCACAACGAATTCCCTCATATAAGATGAGTCATCACATAAAGGAATGCACTCCAAGAGGTTGCTTTGAGTTTAATCTTACTGCCTTGCCAAGTGACAAGTTTCAATTGACAGAGGAGCACGATCAAACTCAAAGGAACCTCTTAGAGGTGCATTCCGTGACACTCATCTTATACGAAGGAATTCAATATCATAACTTATATAGTTGATTCTCTTAATCTTTTGACTTTTCAAAAGGGCTTGCAAATCACTACATTCAATATAAGACACTTCAATACCAACATCTTCAGCAAACTAAAAAGAATTTAATTTAAATTCCAACAAAATAAAAATACTACCTAATTTTTTGAAAGGAACAATAGAACTTCCGAGTGAATGCTTGGGAGTTGTTGTTTAAGAGGTTTGACCTTATCCAACTTCAGAGGTAAGACAATTGTTGTAGTTGGAAGGTGCATTCCCTACCTAATCACGATCTTCTGGTGGAATCAAACTGTTGAGAATATCTTCAGGAGATCTCAGCAACGTGACAAACACATCGATCCACGGGAACATGCTGTGCTGCCAAAAAAGTCGAGAACATGCTCCTCATGTCGTCATTGTTCTTTAATTCTAGCCGACTGAACGTATTCTCCCGTCGTCCTACGTTGAAATTTCATACCAAATGCATTCCAGCCTCCTTGTGTCTTCAGGATTGAGTCCTTGGTTGATTTAATCCAATTGATCCTTGAGACCTTTTAACATGACATTAATGTACCGAACCTTGAACTTCTAAGGATTTCCACCGTTGAAACGTATGCTAACACTGAACAAATCAGTCATTGTTTCAAACCTACACCATAAAAAATTAAACAATCAATGAAAAACTCATTCAACAATTTCATCAAACACTTGGAGTGCAAATTATACATAAACCCTACAACTCATAACTACAACATAAACATGCAAACATCTAAACAATTATGCAATATAAGTCATTTACATGTAACATTGTATCATTTCTTGCCAAAAAAATCAAAATTTAAACAAAACCCTAAAACTAAAAAAATATAATTTAAGAGAAAATATCTAACATAAACATGCATACATCATAACAATTAAGCAATATAAGTCATTTACATGTAACATTGTATCATTTCTTGCAAAAAAAAAATCAAAATTTAAACAAAACCCTAAAACTAAAAAATTCTAATTTAAGTGAAAAAATCTAACATACCAACATAAAAAGGTTAATGATTTATGATTATGAAAACTTACTTGTTATTGGAGTGTTGTTTGATTTGAAGTTGAATGAATTTTTGATTTGGGTGATTTGAGAGAGATTTGAGGATTTTAGATGGGAAATGAGGTTCTGTCTGTCTTTAAAACAGTACACAGCGTGAGTTAAGTCACGCAAATTTAACACTAACATAAGTCAACTCAGACAAGAACATTTTAATCTTTTCAGTTGGGAACGAGCAAAAACTGTTAGGTAAAGAGCATAACTCTTATATGATTTAGAACAACATACTCCCCCATTCACTCTCGGTTAAACAGGGACAGATGTTTATTTAGGACTATTATATGATTTTTGCAAGAGTTGTAATTTTACATTTTAGACTGCGTATTCGATGCCGTGAAAGTTTACTCAATATAGTTTTTTGGTGTGAAATATTATTCAATAAAAAGGCAATTTTTGATGAAACTTCTGATGCATAATAAATGAACAGTGCCTTACTTTCAACTCTATACAAACATCTAACATTAATGAACAATGCCTTCTTTAGTGTTTTTTTAAATGACAAATATTATTCTCGTCGAGTAGATGCAAGATGCAAAACCACTCGCGGAAAAACAAGGAAAACAATACAACCGACGCCGCAAATATACAGAACGCCACAAAACACAAAAACCTCTAAGCAATGCAAATAATGAGGCCTAAGTATACAGACCCATGAGTCTGCTGCATAATCGTGCCTCAGTATCCAAAACAGAAGCTACCCAGGGATCCAAAAGCTCACGCTGCTTGCTGCCCAAACCCATACCTCACACCTCACAAGGCAAACCTATCCACCAAGTACACTAGCTTCCTTAAAATTAAATAAAGGTAATAATAACATACCAGCCAAACCACCAAACCACATTAACTTACTGTCAAAAGGCAACAGAACAGAAAAACCAGTCCAGCAACACATGCCACATGCAACACACTACCTTTCAAGACAAAGCCTAGGATTCCAACACCATTCGTAAAATAGACACGATGGGGCGAGAGTCCTCTCTAACATCCACCTTCACGAAAACACCTTAATCTCTTCAACTATATCATCCACATAAAAATGAGAACCCTTAAAAATCTTTTCATTCCTCTTTTTCCAAATGACCCAAATAGTTGCGTGCCAAATTAACCAAAGGCCCTTAGTTACCTTAATATCTCTCCTGCCTACACTCCAACACTCCAAATGAACAAATAAATTCGGTGGAGTTATGAACCTACAATTAAACCACCTCATTAATTTTGACCACACCAAATTCGCGATATCACAATGCAACAAAAGGCGAATAGTCGTTTCCTCCTTCGAATTACACATCACACACAACGTTGACCTTCCGGTGGTAACACATTCCTCAAAGCAAGATTATCCTGGTGGTAACACAACGTCCGCCTTCTTTAGTTTATTATACTTTTTCCAAAAAAAAAAATCTGGTTTATTATACCATGTGACAAATTATTTTCAATCTATTTTAGGTAAAATTTAGTGAGACATATGCATCATTAAATTTATTTGAATACATTTATTGAAGTTTTGAATATTCATACATAGATTAGATATAGGTAATGATAAGTGCCAGAAAGTAGTAGTTCAAATGAAGATTTAGGGCACTTTTGTTACTTGTTTTGCAAGTTATTAAGGAAAAAGCCGAGAGATAAGTGATTATGGTCCTTTTACGCTTTATCTATTTTACTTTACCTAATTGTGCAGGAAAGTTACTCAAGGCACTAAGCAAAGAAGAAAAACAAGAAAACAAATACAAAAAGGCAAAAGATGAGCAGAAAGGCACATTCACTCGCCTCCCGTTCGCAATGGCGAGTAGCATCAGCAAGAAATAGGCAGAGAGGCACATTTACTCGCCCCCAACTCGCACCCAACTCGCCATGGCGAGTTATCAAAGAAACAACATAGGCAGGAGCATAGTTTTACTCGCCATGGCGAGTAAAGTTACTTGGGATGCGAGCTAGGGCGGCTAAACTCCCCATTGATGACGTGGCACAAACCCACTGGGGAAGAAACATCTACTCGCCATGGCGAGTAGAGGAACTCGCGAGGCGAGTTGATGCAGATGAGAAAGTTTATAAATAGCCCTTGATCATTTCTTAAAAGGGAGTTAGTTTTTATTTTTCAAAGAAACACAGAAGGATACGTAGAGAGAGAGATAAGGCTTGTTCTTCATAGAGTAAGAGTGATAGAAGTTGGATTCTTCCTCATTTGGTGAGAAATTACAAAGTTGTAGTGAATCTTTCTATTTCAATTCATTCTTGCAAAGCTTCCATGACA
>Ga0315915_1006290_pt1 | contig 14552 bp, 9 predicted proteins | sample MpolbnodulesMG_FD_207738 | JGI IMG/M metagenome (GOLD analysis project Ga0315915, IMG submission 207738) | Medicago polymorpha root nodule microbial communities from Los Angeles, California, United States - branched nodules | ecosystem: Host-associated > Plants > Roots > Nodule | place: USA... | reverse complement strand
TCTCAATTATTTTAAGTTGTAAAGTGAGAGGCGAACTTTGTCGAAAATAATCTTTAAGACCAATTACTTGGCAAATCTTTTGTGGGTAGTTTGATATGATTACATAAAGTTGCATGAATGATTGTTAGGTGTTTAACATAATGTTTATCATGATGTGTAGTATTTCTCTTTTACTTGAATTGTGAGAAATTATATGGAGTTGTTGAACTATATGATATAGTTGATGTTGATTAATGTATATATATCAATTGATGTTGATGATTGTTGATAATTATGATGACAATGTGGTGATGACTCTTAATTGAATTATGACTTGATTGATTGTGTGGACGTAAATACTTGATAATGCAATTGTTGTTGAAGTCGATCAATATAGATGGAGGTTATCCTTTATATTGTTGTTGAATATTTATGAGGTAATTTTGCATTGTCGAGTCTTTGCTTGTATGTCCTTGCATCATAGTCATGTTGAGTCTTGATGTTGTAAAGGAGAGTTACTCTTTTACTTCGGTGAGGATGTAAGACGAATGTGAAATCTTACATATAATGTTTTTGTTGCATCATGGGTGATGACCTTGAGGTGATTTGGTACCACATGCATATATGTGTCGAGTATATGCGCATATCATATTGGCATGAGTCTTAGTTGTTGCATTTGAATGATGATTGTTGATGATAAGCGTGTGTGATGAATACATACTTGTGATATTTGGAATTGTTGTGTGAATGTGTATATGGAAGTTAATTGCTCATGTTAATTATTTGAGACTTGATTTGATTAATTTATGTCAAACTGTTTATGTTGATTATGATTGATGTGAAGCTTACTCCCAGTGGTTTTGACCGCCTACCTGTTTGTATGAATGGGTAGACGAAGTGCATGACTAGTTTGCTTTCGGTGAGTTGCTTGGTGATTGCTTGGATAGAGGGAGCTAATCTCCATTATCGATTCTTTAGAGTCTTAGATTAGGCTCTGATTAGGTGTCTGTTTTATGATATTCTGGATTTATTTATGTTATGGAGATTTTGCCCATTTGTCGGGTTTTGGAGATCTTATTTATGGATGTATGTTGATCTTATGACATGTATATTTTGGAGACATATGAATTGTATCCACTGCGACTGTTGAGAATTTTTATAAATGCATGTTGTTGGATTTTTTGTTGACGACGTAGCGTCTGTTTCTTGAATATATGCTTTATTCGCGTGTTTTATCGCTTTAATAGAAATAGGGCATTACAAATTCGAGGAGTATGTCTACTTGGGACCCTTTGGTGGAGAAATTAAGTTGGAAGTTGAACATGTGGGGCCATAAGTACATTAGTTTCAGAAGTAGAATTGTCCTTCTAAATGCAGTACTTAACGCTATTCCCTTTTTTTTTCTTTGTCTTTTTTGAAGTTATTGGTGCAAGTTTGGAGGAGGATTGTGCAAGTCCAAAAATATTTTTTATAGGGAGGAGTGGGAGGGGGTAAGAAGATTAGTTGGGTTAAATGGGAGTTGGTGTGTAAACAAAAGAGGAATAGGGCAGTGGGGGTTAAGGATATCCGGGTGATGAATGTTAGTCTCTTGGTCAAATGGAGATGTCGGTTGCTAGAAGGGGATATTGCTTTGTGGAAAGATGTGTTGAAAGCAAAATATGGTTATTGCATGGGGAGTTTGTTGGAGGGAGGCACTAGTGGGTGGCCGAGATACACTTCCTTTTGGTGGAAGGAACTAGTAAAGCTAGGTGATTTTGGTGGCTTTAATTGGTTTAATTCGGAAGTGGAGAGGAAAGTAGGAAATGAGTTGTCATCAAGCTTTTGGAATGATACTTGGAGAGGGGATAGATGTTTCCGAATTAAATATCCAAGGCTTTACTCGATTTCGACCCAAAGGGAGGCAATGGTGGGGGAGGTGGGAATGGTGTCGGTGCTAGGCACGGAATGGAGTTTTAATTGGAGAAGACATCTTTTCATGTGGGAGGAGGAGGTTCTTCTAAGTATCAAGAAGGATTTGGATGGCATAAGGTTGTCTTTACAAGATGATGTGTGGAGGTTGAAATTAGAAGATTCCGGAGTTTTTTCGATTAAATCGTCATACAAGAAATTGGAGGGTCTAGTATTTCGTGAAGTTTTGTGGAGGGATGTGGAAAAAGGAGTGTTTGATAAGTTGTGGAAGAGTTCGGCGCCTTCGAAAGTGGTGGCCTTCGCTTGGAGGGTGCTCCTTAACCGAGCTCCGACCAAAGCTAATCTAGCTTTGAGAAATGTTCTAGGTCAAGAAGAGTCCAATGTGTGTGTGACGTGTAATATGATGGAAGTGTTGGAGCGGGTATGGTTGATTTGGCATGCAACGGTTTGGGTATTGTGGAAAACCCGGAATGATAAGATTTTTAAGGGGGTTAATTACGCAGGGGATGCCATTGTGGAGGAGGTGAAAGTATTGTCTTGGAGGTGGACGTTAAGTAGGATGCACACTCCGGCTTGTCTCTTTTTCGAGTGGTGTTGGAATCCCCAATTGTGCCTTGCTAGGAAAGCTTCGCGGACATAAAGGGATAGCATCCGGGCTGCTATTTTCTTAGGGTGATCCTTTGATGATGTGTCTTTGTTAGTTGGTGCCTTGGGCTTGTTTCAGCTGTTCGGTTATGTCTGGAAGGGTGTTTTGGTCTACAAAATTTTCTGTTTTGCCTTGCCTATGATGTCTGGCGATGCGGTTCATGTTGGGTTTTTGCGGCAGTGGAGCTTTGTTTCGGCGAAAGGGTGTGAGGCAGGGGTTTGCGTGTTGTCTTTCGCATGTATATGTCGGCATCAATACCTGAGTCCGTGTTTTTTTTGGGTTGTTTGGTGTCCGTATATATGCGGCGCCCCCTTGTATATTTTTCCCTTTTTGCCGCGAGTTTTGTACTGCTCCTTGCACTAGCTCGTCAAGAATAAATTTTGCCATTAAAAAAACCATTATTTTATGTGGTAGATAATATATATGAGTATTTAATAAAGGATTAAAGTATGTGAAATGTGTCAATTAGTTGATACATCTTCTATTCTCTTTAATGTCATTATGCATATGCATTTTGGCAAGAGAACTCAATACTTTTGGGCAATTTCATGGCTTCTCTTTTCCAACAACAATTTAATCGCGGGTCTCGACTCCCCACTCCTATGGATATTGTGAAAAATGCACGTTTAGGTGCTTAAAATACATCAATTCCATCAAAAATTGATGTTTTGTTAACATGCTTAAAATCGACGCATGTTAATTGTCGTCTAGGTCAACGCAAGTTAACTCACGCTGGGTACCGAGCGGCAGTTAACTTGCGATAAGTTAATTGGTGGAAATTCAAAGTGTGAACGAGTAAAATTCTTAATTTTTTTTTCTGCTGCAATTTTACAAAATATCAACAGGAAGAACGAATTATCAATTTTTATGATTTTAAGTTATGTGATATAATAAGGCGATGTGAAAATAACATTACAATGGAATCTTTTGCATTTTGCTAAAGATGAAATTGTTTAATGATTTAATCACCATTTTGCAAATAAGAAATCTATGTAAGGAAATGTTGAAAGGTCGCATCTGTTTCATCCAAGCCACTTAATTTGAAACCAATAAATGTCAAAATAAAGTTTGATAAAATAGGCTAAATACCTTGAGTAAAAAAAGTTTAAATTCTGCCCCATCAAAATACCCTTCTCCTATTTGCATTAGATCTGTATAAAAAAAGTGTAAATTTCCACATAAGACATCCCAAGCGACAAAAAGCAAAGTGGTCCATGTAAACAAGAATGGATGGATGAAAATTGAAAACAATTTTATTGTTTTACACCCACCTATGACACGACAAAATCGAACATCCCAATGTGATTAAACTTACTAGAGCACATTACCCTTTATTTAGTTTGCTTGAAGCCTGCAATGCAACAACAATGTCATTCTTATTCTTAGGTGAGATGTCAATAACAAATGGCAATGCTTAACTTCATATGAATCCATCGACCTACACACATATACAATATTGAAAGCTACCAACAAATTTCTGTTGCCTGACTCAATATAAAAATTCAATAATGATCCAAAAAGAAAGGAAAATCATTGTGTTTAGTTAGTAACTTGTAAATAAAGTTTGTCGTATTATATATGAAATTCATAAAGTTTAGTTTTTTTTTTTAAAGATAAAGTTTAGTTGAATATATACTTCCCATCCAATTATGCAACGATATGTCACATTTTTATATTAAAATAAATTTAAATATTTAAATAAATTTTGTCTAAGGATTCCGGTATCTAACTAAACTCTAAGATATCTAAAATTTATCATTAGAAATATAATTCAATTGATAGCTATAAAAACGTTAATATATAAAGACCATTAGTTTGAATAGAAGATTCTTCACTTTTCACCATTAAACATATGAGTTTAGCTACTAACCTATTTGGTAAAAAAATAACGCTTGCAATTGTTGAATGCTTTGTGTTTCTTCATAACAAGAACGAGGTGTTACTGCTGGATGGTAGCAAAAGTTACATTTTAAAAATAAAAAAAACCCTTAAAAAATATTAATAATAAATATGAAAGTTTGTTTTTTTAAGTTAAGTACGAAAGTTACATATCACCTGATAGGTAGCAAACGAAGCTTATGGCAGAATATGGGCATTTTAGGAAATAACTCTCTTGCCGGCTATGCCTGCCACTTTCACAATTAGTAGTAGTATTAAACTTATTTTATTTATGGAATTTGATTTAGATCAAACAAATAATTTTTTATACAAAAAGAAATTTTCCAACCAAAAATGATACAGTAGTAAGATCCTAATAGTATATTTTTTTTATAGGAATTTATTGGTGTTTTAGCTTATACTTTCGTTTGTAACGCTAAATTCATTAGTTCAATTAAATTATTATTAAAAAAGAACCTAACAATTAAGAAAATAAAAATTAGGCAAAGGCAATGCCAGCAAGTGGGTTTCTAGACATTACCTGAGAAAAAAAATAATGTTCGGGTGTTTTTTTGGTATACTATGAATGCTCCAAGAAGAAGTGGACCAGGTCAAGAACAAAGAAGAAATGGACCAGGTCAAGAACAAGGAAAAATAAATAATCTTTAAAAGGAGAAATTTGACATTCTCTCTAGAGGTTAAACCATAGATATTCAAACTTGGATAATTAATGATTTATATATATATGCTCGTATTAAATCATACCAAAATTTAGTTCACATGATTCATCCTTCATAAATCTTTTTTGGTAAATCAAAACATTTTACACGAATAATTGGGGAGACTATTTTGACTGTGATCATTATACTATGACTATGATTTATTTTGACTGTGATTATTTTATTTACACCGATGTTTTATGTTTTATTTTGACTGTGATTATACTATGACTTAATTGCATATTTGATTCCTTAAGTTTATTTAGTTTTTAAGTTGGTCCCTTATATTTTAAAAGTTTCAAGTTAATCTAAAATGTTACCCACATTGGAATAAGTTTGTCTCTTTCATCACTTAACGTTTAAAGATTTGGGTTGACAATATGGGTGATAAAACTTAACTTATATACAAAATCAGTTTAAAACCTCTTATTAATTTTTTTGGTTTTATTAAACTCAATATCATATCGCGAAAGGAACTAACTTATTACAATGTGAGTAACGTTTTGGACCAAATTGAAACTTTTAAAACGTAAGGGACCAACTTGAAACTTTTAAAACACAAGAGATCAGCTTGAAAACTAAAATAAACATAAGGGATCAAACATGCAATTAAGCCTTTATGCTATGTTACTCCATTATAGGTCAAAACAAAATAAAGTTCCGGTTATTGAAAAAAAAATAAAATAAATAAGTTTTGATTTTTTTTTTTTGGTGAATAAATAAGTTTTGATTATGTTTAGTCAAAATAACGTTTCGGTTATTGAAAAAAAAGAAGTTTTGGTTATGTTTAGTAGTAGTGTATCTGCATGTCGGTATTTCTTTCAAAAAAAAATCTGCATGTCCGTATTTTCAATAATTTCTTCGACCATTTTTACTTTGTGACCTTTGTATGCATTTTTATTTTTACTTATTTGTAATTTTCAAAATTTAAATAACGTTGTTTAGTTAATATATAATACTCTTATTTGTTACAAATAGGAAAAAAATAAGTGGAATGAGACGATAAATCGCTAAATATATCATACGAATGTAAAAATCTATAAAAAATAAAAATAAAAAATATTAGTTTTTTTATTATGTTTAAAAAACATCGAAAAGACAACTAAAAAAGAATAAAGGAGTATCTCATCTTATATACTAAAATAGCGTGAAATTTTAAAAAAGCTTAAAGTCGTTTGAAATTTAAAATCAACCTATTTAAGCTCATTAGTGATATAAAGGAGCAAAAAGGCTTCAACATCGGTCTTTCATGATATATTAAGTATGAGTAATATGTCTCACATCAGATAAAAAATGAATGTTGAACATTTTATATGCGAGAGGACCTATAAACCTAATGTCTTAAGGTTTTATGTTAAAATGTGGTGTTTCTCTCACTTATATGATTGTTTAAGGCTTGGTGTGGTGATCTCCCAGACCACTTATGATTCAGACTTGCCTCTTCAAGGTTTTAGGTTGAAATATTTGTTTAAGGCCTGAAGTGGTGATCTCTCAAACCACTTGTGACCCAGACTTGCCTCTTCAAATGTCTTGGTTCATTTGCTTTCATTAGACAAAAAATTATTAATTACATAATATAGACATACTATTAATTGAAGGGTCATGCTAACTGGTGCCTTCGGGCATGATTAAAGATACAAAATAAAAGTTATTACTTAAAAAGAAACTTTTTTAATTTTTTATGGATTGATTACGCAATTTTCATTACAATAACTACTATATAACTTCATTAATAAAAAAAGCTAATGTATAACTTTTATTTTTAGTATCCTTAACCAGCGTCATATGGTTAGCCTTTCCTTTTATTGAATACTAGCATAAATAACCCATTAATTAATAGTAATTTGTCTAATTAAAACAAAGTCATTAATTAATAAAGCAATGTAATTAATTTCTCATTGCATTTGATACACGTGAATTAGCAAGTATTGATGAGCAAACAAACCATATACTTTCTCCCAAAAAAGTTTAATCGTATTTTCTATTACTATTTTTTTCCTGAATCATTTTATCAAAATATTTATGATTTTATCAATTAAAATAATTTTTTGGTGATGTTCGGGTTCGAACCCCAAACCTTACATATATTATACATTGTCCTTATCAACTGAGTTAAGCTCACATGGACCTATCAATTAAAATAATATCCATGCTTTATCATACCTTGAAAAAAATAAATCATGCTCTATCAATTAAAAAATGAACTCGTTAAAACATATCAAAATAAAAGGTTTATTGGATATTGTTTTGAGTGTCGCATTTGATTAATTCACTTTAGCAAGTATTTGTGTATTAACATTTAACATATAATATTAATATTGATTAAAAAATCCAATTAGAAAATGAAAACATTATTGTAGTACATTCTCAAAAGTTACCCTCGTTTTTTTTTCGAAAAGTATTTTTTTAAAGGATTTCAACGTATTAGGAATGTTTTAATTTAATCAGTAGGGTCGCCTCAACTATTTGATCAGTATAACTCATATGCCTGTGAGTTTAGTATAGTTGATAAAGACGCTACATTATATACATACAAAGGTTGAGATTCGACACAAATATCTCACTTGTTTTAAGCCTCAATTTTTTTAAGTAGTGTATATTTTTTATTGTTTTTTGGTCAGGTAGCCTAGTGGTTAGAATTCACCTTAAAAGGTGAATAAGTGGGGTGTCTGGGTTCGAACCCCGACTCCTGCATATAATAATGCATTGTCCTACCAACTGAACTATGCAACTAGTGTATATTATTATTAGTAATAATGAGATAACAACAACCGTTTTTTAACATTTGTGGTTTCCACATAAGTGTTAATTACTTTTGTGATTCATACTCCTTAACTATGTTTTTTTTTTGTTAAGTAGTCTGATTGTCACTGTCATAAAAATTCACTTTAAAGATGAATAAGTGAGATTTTCAAGATTCAAACCCCGATCTTCGAATGTAATATGCATTATCCTTTATCAAGTGACCTAAGTCCACAAACACATTCCTTAACTATGGTGATATATTTATTTTTTTAACAAAGCATTAACATGTATATGTTTGTTGTAATACATTGCAATTTTCAACAATTAACGTTGTATAGCTTCTTTCTCTTCATCTATTACTCTCCATCACAATTATACTTTGATTTGGTAGTCGATTATAATAATTTAATAAACAATTTTGCATCTTAAAAAGGCCAGAAATGAAATTACATTTTTTTTTTAACAAACTAAAATGGGATATATTAACAACAATGATTCACCCCGCACAAGGTGTGCAAATGACAAACCACCCAAGAGTATTTACAAGATCCAGGTGGCTGCAGCAAGTAACCACCACCAAAACAGAAACAAATTACAAGTGGACACCCATACAAAGAATAGGATTTTGCCACCAATCATGATAACTATATGCAAAATTCACTTGTTTTGACTTTAACCATAAGAAAGAATTTAATTTGACCTGTTCAACAAGGACCGAAGGGATAGTGACCGTGTTTTGGAACACACGGTTGCTCCTTTCCTTCCATATTACCCAAACAGAAGCAAACCAAATTACTTTCATAAATGTGTGAGTGAATCTAGGCAGCCCCGCCATTGAAGTGAATTGAATAAAATGGTGTCTGATGTTACCAGGGGACACCGAAGAAATATGTAACCAGCACCATACATGGTGCCAAAAAGAGTTGAATATGTCACAGTGTAAGAACAAATGTGCTAAAGTTTCCTACCCTCCACAACCTGTAATACAAACCGTATCTGTTATGGGAATGACTTGTCGCCGCACCAAATTATCTTTCGTAGGAAGTCGATTACGGAGAAGCCGCCACACGAGCACAGTCACCTTTGATGGAATATGCTTTTGCCAGACATCATCAACGATAATCCTATCCGAAGAATCACCGGTAGTGGTAAGAAAATAATAAGCTCCCTTCACCGAGTAACCGTGAATAGGATCTAACAACCAACGCCACGCGTCATGAACATTATCCTGCAAAACAGTGTTGTAAAGTAAAATAGAACACTCCCTCACGCTCTCCTCCTCCCAAGCAAACAAGTGACGCCGCCACACCCTCTCTCCTCCCACAACCGCACCTATGTCCCTCTTCACCTCCGCCACTGAACACTTCTTATTCAAAGCAAGCTCATATAAGCGGGGAAATTTTAGTTTTAGAGGAACTTCCCCCACCCATGTATCCTGCCAAAAGAAATTATCGTTGCCATCTCCCACCACACGGCGAATGTTATTATCAAACCACCGCCCAACACCGTCTCTTAAACCCTCACGAATCCTACACATCGACCTCCACCAAGTCGAATAGTGAGAACCGCCCTCCTTCAACTGCCCCCACTCATCCCCATACCGAGCTTTCAAAACTCGATACCATAAACCATCCTTCTCCGCCAACATCCTCCAACACCACTTCCCCAACAAAGATAAATTAAAAGCTCCCACCCTCCGCACCCCCAACCCTCCTTCCTCCTTCGGAGTACAAATAGACTCCCAATTTATCCAGGCTATTTTCCTATTATCCTCACAACTCCCCCAATTTTTTTTTTTAAAAAATAGATTCAATAGAGGAAATTATACCTGCAGGGGCTTTGAAAAAGGAAAGAAAGTAAACCGGAAGAGAAGACAGGACCGACTTCAGAAGTACCAGGCGACCACCAAAGGAGAGGAACTTGTGGTTCCACGACGACAGGCGAGAGACTATGCGATCGACAACAGGTTTCCAAAAAGAAAGTTTCCTAGAATCACCACCAATAGGCAGCCCCAGATAGACAAAAGGAATCGAACCCCGACGACAGTTCATCACCAAAGCCGCCTCGGACAACCAAGTATCAAGAATATTTACACCCGTCAACATGCTTTTGTTAAAGTTCACTTTCAACCCCGAAATCTCCTCAAAAAGTAACAACAGGGCTCGCATTGTACGCACATCTGCCAATTTTTTTCACCAATAATAATAGTATCGTCCGCAAACTGAAGGTGTGTCAGCCGCACCTCATCATTTTGCCCAACACCGTACCCTCGAAACAAATCTGCCCCTACCATCGCGTTCATGAGGACATTAAACCCTTCTGAAGCCAAAAGGAATAAGAACAGAGACAAAGGGTCGCCCTGACGAAGGCCCCTCTCCATAGGAAACTCCTCCGTGGGGAAGCCATTCACTAAAACCGACGTTGTTGCCGTTCCAACACATTCAAAAATCGATTTCCGCCAAATTCTTGGAAAATTCATTTTAGCCATGACAGAGTCCAAATACTTGAAGTCAACCGAGTCATACGCTTTTTCGAAATCCACTTTGAACAATAGTAACTCCTTATGTTTTTGCCTTGCTTCATCAACCACTTCATTAGTAATTAAAATACCGTCTAAAATTTGTTTTCCTTTGACAAAAGCAGATTGAGAATCAGATACCACACTGCCCACCACAGAACGAAGCCTATTCGCAAGGACTTTAGCCAGGACCTTATACAAACACCCGACCAAAGAGATAGGCCGGAAATCATTAAGCCTTTGCGGGCAAGTAACCTTTGGAATTAAAGCTATAAAAGTATAGTTCAAGCCTTTAGTCAACTTCCCATTTCTATGGAATTCCACCAAGAATCTCATAAAATCTTCCTGTAATAAATCCCAAAAATCTTTTAAGAACCCGAAGCTGACACCATCGGGACCCGGACTCTTAAAACTATCGCAATCCCAAACTGCCCTCTTTACTTCCTCACGGGTGAAGGGTTTTGTTAAATTGGCCGCCTCCACCCATGATATCTGTCGAAAATGAAGTCCCTCCACCCCTGGCCGATATGCTCCTAACGACTTAAAATGATTTGAAACATGAGGGAAAACAGTCGCATAGACATTCTGAACCCCCTCGACTCTGACACCCTCAACAGACACCATATTAATTGCATTTTGACGCCGTCGATTAGACATACACCCATGAAAAAATTTAAAGTTAGCATCCCCTTCCTCAAGCCAATTCATTCTTGAATTTTGCCAATTAATACTATTCTGTAAGCGAGCCATGGAATGCAAATTGACAGACAACTCATGAAGCTCAGCTGCCTCCTCATCCGAAAGCACTAACAACTCTGCTTTAATGTCCAACACACCTCTGTCATCCGTCGCCCCATATTCTGAAAATGTTGTTGATGCCACTCCTTTAGACTGAATTTCATCAACTTAAGTTTCTGCTTTAACACATGACCGCCCCAGCCTTCGCAGTTGAAGGTTCCCCATTTAGCTCGAACAAAGTCTGTATAACCTGGTAAATCTGACCAACATTTAAGCATCCTAAGCGGACGAGGACCCCAATTAGCGTCATCGATATGTAATAACAAAGGAACATGATCAGAGAGACCCCGCTGATAAGCAACTTGAATACAGTTTGGCCATTTCTCGCACCACTTGCTCGAGAGCAAAAACTTGTCCAGTCTACTCATAGAAATTCCATCACCTCGATACCATGTGAATAACCGACCGCAAATGGGTAAGTCAATAAGTAAACGGTCGTTGATGAATTTATTAAATAAATCTGCATCCACCTGTCTGAAACCCAAACCTCTTCCTTTCCTCTCTTCAACATAACAAACTGAATTAAAGTCCCCACAGACACACAAACAGAGATCATTGTTGTTAAGTACAAGCGGCCGCATCCGCTCCCACAAGTCCTTTTTAGCTGCCAGGTCGCAAGGTGCATACACATTGAAAATAATAAACTCGACGCCTGAATCTATAACCGTTCCTTTTATGATCAAAACATGTTTAAAGCTCATTGAGAACCAGACATCCAGCCGGGAGGCATCTCACACTGTAACCAAGCCACCAGACGTCCCAGTTGAGGTTGATAAGAGTAACCAACCGGATTATTACCCCAAAATGATTTTAAGATCACATCATTCATCACCTATAACTTGGTCTCTTGTAAACACAACACCATAGGATGCTTTTCTAAGACTAACCTCCGCACCTCCTCCCTCTTCTCACCTCCGCCTAACCCCCTCACATTATACGTAAGAATCTTCATTGGAACCTCCGACCACCCCTGCCCACCACTGCACCTACCCCACACCACACAACCTACTCGGTCTTCTCCCCCCCCATCAACATCATCCGCCACTTCACTACCTCTAGCCGCCCTCCAATCTCTCCTCCCCTCCCTCGATAACAAATTAAAAGTATTCGACGTGTCACAATGATATTTCACCCCCACATCCTCCGCCACCAACTTTGGTTCCCCATGTAAATGTACCCAATTCACCCAATCATTTTCCACATATGAAAAAGAATTTTTCGTAGAGACCGTCGTTGAATCTGCTGTAGCCTTTGATGATGCATTCACGACATATACCTTCCTTTTCCGCTTTTGTTTTTTCAAAATTTTTAAAATCTGCTTACGGTCCTTTGCCGGCATCCTTACAATTTTTTTCATAAAACCAACTGAGTTGTGTACAACACCAACCTTCTTTTTCTTTGATGTAACGTTACCTGATAAAGAAATAGACTTTTCGTTTACATGCTCCACCTGTTTGGATTTGCAAACATCACAAGTGGATGAGAAAACGACACCTCCTTCCGAAATAGGTTTCTATTGCGGCAACCAGTCTATACTCCATGGTCCCATATTAGAAACTTCTGACACCCTCACTGCTTGCTTCGATTTATTGAATCTTGCACATTTAACAACATCGTTTTTTGGCATCGACACAGGTTGTAGAACCGATGAGAGTTGCACCTCAAAAAACTCTAAATTGCATTCCTCCACATTGTTATTCTTCGGTGATAAATGATGAGAATTCAAAGAAGCTTCCTTCTTACCTTCATGTTGGCTCCACTCTTTCTGTAAGTCGTTTACTAAGTCGTCCAACTCCCACTCTCCTTGAACCTCTTCCAAACCAACATCATCATTTGGATTACAAGATGCTTCCGGTGAAGAATCAACCACCGTCATAAGAGCATCCTCTCCCAAATGACAACCCCATTCCTCCACCAATTTAATGACATATTTCCTCCCATCAATGACACATTCATATGTCATATTCAAAATCTCTAAATGTGACGTTGAAACAAGAATACGTGCATAATCTAAGCGAGCTTTATCAACCGTGCATTCCTTTGCGTGAATAAATCTACCATATCCGGAAACACATAAACGAAAGAAATTCTCATTCCAAGCATGAACGAGAGTTCCATATACTCGCAACCATGCCCCTCGTTCGTATCGAACCTCCTCCACTGACCACTTAAGAGCACTAGAAAAAAGCATGGAGAAAAAATCAATTGCCCCATGAAACACCTGCCAAATATCTTTGTCACCAGAACAATGAAGTTACACCCTAGCACCCCCCATCGGAGTGACTACAACATAAGGAAAACCAGCATCCTCAACGCGTTGCTGAAGTGCCACAACGGAATCCCCCACGTGCACCGTAGCAATCATACATGATGTTACCCATTTCCTATCCTCAACAGCGGAGTTGTACACCGGAACAAAATGGAAAGGAGCATTACTGTTAACAGCAGTAGCGTTTGCTTGTACCCTCTCCTTAACCTTCACTTTCGATTGCTGTTGAGATTTCATAAAACCTGCTTCCGCCACCACCTTCACATTCACGTCCTTCCCTTTCCCCTCCTCCCTCGACATCGCTAACACACCTCCGTCTCCCTCGTTCACCCTCCTAACCTTCGGTTTCTTTCCTCCTCCACCTACCGGCACTTCCACCTTCCCAATTCTAACCATGCTTTCTCCATCAATCTGTTTCTCTAACCCCTTCGTCACCAACCTTATTTTATTGACTCCCTCTCCTTTCTGAACCCGTACAGGCCTAACCCCCGCCGTCTCCTTCCTCACAACCTCCTTCGGTATACCAACGATTGAGTCATTATGTGCGAATCGGTCATACCGAGCTTCTCTAGCCCAAACCCTACATTCCCCAATCCACACGTTATTTAGAGCCTGAGAAAGTTTGTTCTCGTTCTTCACATTTACATACCTAACAAACCCAAATTCCTGACCTCTAGCATTACGGTGTCGAGCAACAAAAACGTCGGATAGAATACCACAGACTTCAAAAGCTTGACGTAATCGAAACAATGGTAAATTATCCGAAAAATTCATAACATAAAAAGAAGCTTTGTAACCTGGATGATTGTCAGACACCATCGCACCATGCCATTCTGATGATGCAATGCGTCCTCCCGCTTTGTTGGAGAAGCTGTCTTCGTCGTTCCTTCCTTTGCCTTCTACCACAAACCTATCACGTTGCTCTCCTAAAAAACCTCGTCCAGAAACCTGAAACCTATCCTGTCTATAACCTGTCGTCGTTCCTCGATGATCCTCTGAACCGTCTGACCTGTCCCGTCCTCTGTGATCCTGTTCCGTCGCTTTCCTCTTCCTAGACCTCGCCGCAGACCAATAACCCCTATCCCCCCGATA
>Ga0315915_1006285_pt1 | contig 14561 bp, 12 predicted proteins | sample MpolbnodulesMG_FD_207738 | JGI IMG/M metagenome (GOLD analysis project Ga0315915, IMG submission 207738) | Medicago polymorpha root nodule microbial communities from Los Angeles, California, United States - branched nodules | ecosystem: Host-associated > Plants > Roots > Nodule | place: USA... | reverse complement strand
CTTTTTACCCCTTAAGTTTTAAAAAGTTGCGATTTTGGTCCCCTATAAAAAAATGACAAAAGTGACCCTTATGTTTAGGGAAAAATGCTCTTTTGACCCCTAACACAAGAGAAATATGATCTTTTGACCCCTTATCTTCTCAAAAAGTTGCGATTATGACCCCTTTTTTGGAACATGTGGCGTCTTCTCAGCAATTATAGGACGAAAGGGGCCAAAATTGTAATTTTTTTAAATAAGGGGCCAAAATCGCAACTTTTTGAAACTTAAGAGGTGAAAAGTGCACTTTAGCCTTCTTTTTACTATATCTCTTCAGAATCTTGATCATAAGTTTGGCATATCTTGATAATACTACCTTAATGACTGAAATAACCTAAGGCCATGACAGGCACATATAAATTTGTTAAAGTCTAAATTTCGTATTATACTGGGACTATATAATTTTAATACAAGAAAAATGTTAGAATACAGAAATTTATCGACTAGCTCAAACCAGCAGCCCAGAAAATACATCGGCTTAGCTACAACCCGAGGAAGAAAAAGGACTTGCTAGTTGCTATACTATTATTACAACCTTCACAGGAACATGAAATTAACTAGAATCTACACCTCTGCCAGAAGCAAAAAAAAAAAGAATGCTGCATCCAATTCGCACAGAAAATCTACACAAAAATTTGAAAGCAGCAGCTATATTGCTCTCCATAAAATCTCAGATTCATGCTATACTTGCCCTCATTGCATCCTGGTTAGTAACTGCTACCCATGGGTGGCATCCCAAAAGGAGGCATTTGGGGCATCCCCATTCCACTCACTGGAGGGGGAGGCCCATAGCTTCCTCCAAAACCTGGTCCTCCCATTCCAGGCATTGGTGGTGCAGGCAAAGCAAGAGGCAACAATTGAGCATACATGTTCTGCGACAGAAAACACATTCATATCAGTACTACTCTAATGTCCAAAAAATGAAGACTATGATTAAAAAAACAGGGTTTATCACTTATCAATGGCAAATTAATCTGAACAATGAAACTGCTGATATTATCATCAGATATATTCTGCAAAGTCACGACAAAAACTATTTTAATTTCAACAGGAAATAGGCAAGATAATTACCTGCTGTGCAACTACATCCTTTTCTTCTTTCTCTTTAGACTTCACTTCATTTTGTGCTTCAATTCTGTCTTTCACTAGCTCATCAACCTTGCCAGTGTATTCACGGATAAACTACAACAGCAAAGAGAAGTGAATGAGAGAACTAGATGGAATGCCAATAAATATATCCATTTTGGTCCAAGGAAGAATAGAGAAATTCAATTGTCAAACTAGAATTCTTTGGATATCCCATGCAATACAACAATTACATAAGACCATCCACGGCCTTAATTAACTAAGCATAGTAGTAACTCATGTTAACCTTATTTCAGTTATCATTTTATCAATATGAATCTTAAACCCCAACATTCATCTAAAAGCAGTTCAAAGCACCTGTTTTAAAACTGCAACCTATAAACTACTGGACTTGGCAAAGACAAACAAATTCACTTTTAAAGAAAATTGGGGTTTAAGCAAGCTAGCATGATTCTCAGCAAAACAATCAGGGATGGGAGAGGCAATATCCAGGAATATAAACAAAGTTGTTATAATAATAACACATATCAACTGAAAAAGAGTGATACAAATCAGCAACATAGACAAAATGTGAACCTGCAAGACGTATGGGAAGGCAAAGTCAATCATGTTGTGCATCCAAGCTAGTTCAAGAACAATGTCTGCTCGTATTAAATCATAGCAAACAAATAGACACGAGGCAAAGCATTCCTTCTTTCCCTGCAAAATTATGTGAAAGGATAAATTAGAAAACTATGAGCTAAAAGGAAACAGCTTAGACCCTCAAGCAAGAACACTAGAAGGTTATCCTTCAATAAATTGTTAATTGTAAAGCCCTGATGTGCGAGACCAAAGTTACTAGATTTGATCCAAAAAAAAATTTGAATAGGTGTCAAACCATTTATCTACATGATTTACAATTGCACGAGCCACATAAGGCACCACTGGCATGCAATCTGCATACTGAACATGTTAGACATGATGATTCATATGCTCTTTGTAATTAACAAAACGTGTTGGTCAAGAATGATAGTAAGCCTAAGCAAATGGGATATTGCAAAAAGATTAATTGTATACGCATTTTCAAACTGAACAATTTAGTACCTGATCAATGAAATAAACAAGCAACTCCTCGGCAAGTTCACGCTCGCCAGATTGTGAAGCTGTCTCCATGGCATCTTTGTAAAGGTTGTCCTTCTTTGATAAAGCAATGGACTGCTTCCACCTTCCTGCCTTCTTGTAAATATAAGCAGCAACACGCCTCATCTCAAGAAGCTCATGCTTTTCAATCTACATCATACATAAATAATCTATCAGTTTTCCATAATAGAAACAAAAAAAAAGTCACCGTTAAGAGCAAACGTGCATCACCTTTTGTGCAAGGCCTATTTGATCGAAATTATCATGCAAATCAATTGACTCCCGTAATCTATCATAATCTTCCTCCTCAACATATATCTCATTCAGGGCTTCATTAACGGCAGAAACGTTGCTGCTTTGAACTGCAACCATGTATGGCTTCACAAGACGGAGGTGACCAGCCTATAGTACATTACAGGGAAAATATCCATAGGTGTTATAGCAGGTAAATCACAAACTAATATCTAACAAAACTTTTGTTATGATCCTACCTTACGCATGATGTCAACAACACGTGTGTGGTCCACACGAAGTGCAAGGACATTCAGAATATCATTGATGAGGTCTGGATGTTCTTCCAAATAGAAGTGAACAGCCTTGTAATACAACTCAACATTAGCAACTTTGACAGCAACATCCTTGAACTGCATGTGATCCCACGCTTCAGGTGAATGGTTCATGATGGTAGTTGCGGCATTATCAAACTCGTCATATTGGATATACAAAAAGGTCAATTCTTTCCAATGTTGTTGTTCATCACATGCTCTAATAAGTTTTGGGATATTGAGGCGGGTTGAGAATAGTTTGATATGCTCCATAAGCTTCTCAGGGCGGTATCTAGCATAAAGAACTCCTAGCTCGGTGAAGATGCCCATATGTGCTCGTTCTAACCCTAAACCACTCTCCATGAGAGATATTAACTCATTGAAGTAACCTCTATTTTGGTAATATTCGCTGACCTCTTCCAAGTCATCCACCTACATAATTAACAGACAATTTGACACAGTAAGCATTGGAAAGTAATAAGCTCACTCCTAGTAATATAGTAGCAGACCAACAAAAGACCCAGATAACATGTGCAAAAGCCCTCCAATGACTAAGCACTACACATTACATATTTGCATGCTCCAAGGGGAGAAGGGTTCAAATTACAATATGAAGCCCTTTATTCAAATGCTCTAAAGAGAAATCATATGGGAACTGAAATCAAGAAAAAGCTTCCTACTTTATTCTTAAAAATATCTGTAGTTCCTTAGAAATTCTGAAATTAACAGATACCTGAATAATAATGTTGAGTCCACATATCTGGGCCAAACGAAACTCCTCTGCATCAACACACGCGAAACAAACTTCCTTCCATGTTTTTGAGCTGTTAGCTTTCCTAGCTGCATCAACTGCCCCTTGGAATTGTTGTAATTTGACCAGTGTAATAGCCAACTTGGCCCAGTTAGATATAAAGGCAAATATGATTTTTGCAGCCTCGTATAATGCTTCATCATACAACCGGTCCCCAACAGTTTGCAAATTAGCAACATTTGGCATCAGAATGAACTCTTCAATGTCACTAAGCCTATCAATTTTTGCATATGCATAAATGAGCTCGCCATCAACCTTTGGTTCTTTTGCCTTCTGTCTTACCATTAACAAGTATTTAACCAAGTCATGGTAAACATCGGCATCTTCAGCAGCACGGATAACATCCAAAAATTGTGTAGTATCATCTGCTCGTATAAATGACTCTATTGCATCACTTACAAGCCCTTCCCTGAGTTGAGCCTTCGCTGTCTGACTCCAAACAGCGTCTTCTTCAACTCTGAAAGCAAACTCAACAGCTCTATCAATGCTACGAATATTATCAAGCAACACATTGACTGCTTGAACATTCAAGTTGAACTTCTTGTAAATTGCAAATGCTTCCTCATACAACTGCGCTTCTACAGCCATTTCTCCAACTGAAGGCCCGTCAAAATTATCCAGTCTATTGACATAATCCATAACTCTGGATGAATCAGCCTTTATCGCTGTCAAAATGAGAAGATTCTGCAAATTGTGGTTCCCACTGAATGCAGAATTCTGAAGGACAATCTTCTCGAGAAGTTCAATCAATTCATGAGGCAGATCAGCTGTCATGAAAGCCCTAACAGTAGCAGAAACCTGTTCAGGGCTTGAGCTTTCAGGTAAAGCAGTAGATACAACCTGATCAATAAGTTGCCTTCTATATTCATTATCAGGATTAAGAACTTTATCCCAAAGATCGCCATCCATTCTCTCAACGACATACCTGTCACCACAAGTATAAGCATGTAAGCAATAGATACAAGCAAATTGACTTGGTCAAAAAGACGTACATATACACTACATACCTTGCTTGCAGTTTGAACAAAGAATTTTTACTAGTGACATTGATAAGTTCTTCATCACATTGTCCTCGCCGGTAAGCTACAACTGCCAAGGTTGGGTCGCGTTTCTCACAATACTTGCCCACAACTCGAGAATCATAGTAAGGGTTGGTTGTGAGAAAATTTTCTGGGTTGTTGTTGCTATCAATGATAATTTTACCCAGGGCGTTGTGAACATGTACATCCTGGCTTCCCTCACTCACGAGATGTTCCAAAAACTGTGTGAGCAAACGAAGGCGATTCCTGCATATTAAATAATCATGGGTTAAAAAATCATAAATGTGAATGCAAATCAACAATACATAAGATTAAAGAACAAACCCCACCTCTTCTCACACTCCTCCACAAGGGGCTCCACTGGCAGCAAGGAACGAACAGAAAGAATTAAACCTTTGATAAAATCTTCAGGGCACTCATCATCTAGCAGCTGCCCAACAACTAAAGGAGCATTCCCTGGGTTCACCTATAAAGAAAGACATAAGTGCTGACGGGCAGAAAAAGAGGGGGTAGATATCACTCATGAGATAAGCAAGGGTATTATGATACCTTCTGAACGTAACCTTCAATGTAGCGAAGCATGTTGTTTGTGTATAGGTAGTGTGTCAGATCTGGAACAAAGCCAAATCGATCACAAACATTGATTAAAGGTCGTGCATCTGGAAGCTTAGCCTCCATTAGGAAGTTCTTTGTTTTTTCGGCATCATAGAAATTGGATTCTCTTGTCACACGCTCAACCTCCTTGATTTGACCAGTCTTTGCTGCTGCCTCAATATACTTGAAATGAATGTCGGGGTCCTCGCTGTCCCATATTAAGCATGTATGATATGTCAGCATAAAAACATCGGAAAATATATCAGGTATAAACAGGGTCAATTACCAATAGGAAAAAAAATATAAACCTGGAGCTCAAATATGATCCAAGAAAAAAGTACAGCCCTTCATATGACCTAAACTGCTCAAAAATTTTAATGCAGCCTTCAACGCTCAATTGTTCAGAATATTCTTTAGCAACCTGAACAAACATAAGCAAGCTTAGTTATCAGTTATTTATTAGTAAGCTCCAAATCATAGAAGACAATGACTCTACTATACCTGCACAATAATCTGTAAATTGCCCCTAAGATTGGCCAGTAATAAATCTTTCATGCACTCTAATGCCCATTCTCGTGAGAGAGTGCCAAAAAATTCTACAAGTGACTGCAATAACAAAATAATGAGCAAGTATTAGGCGTGTGTTATATATTGTAAACCCTTAAATTGATAAGAGCAACACAAATCAAAAATAACCTGAGGCTCAATAGCATGTGTATTAACAATCACACGTTTTATATCTGGCAACTCTGTGTAATGCTGCACCAAGAGAGATGAAATCAGCAAAGAAACTTAAGCTTTTTTAAGTAGGGAAAGTGCAAGAAAACATTTAGTAAGGCATTACTTGCAAAGCTCGCACGTAAAGGCCAGCTTTTTCACAAAGCTGGGCAACACGAGGACGGTCATAATGGCTGAACATGCCATTAGCCAAAATAGCATCAGCAACATTAGGGAAAGTGACCAGATTTATCTCCAACACCTGAACAACAATCCACAGGAAAATTGTATCACTGCAAAGAAAAAATTATTAACAGAGTAAAATAAGGCATATCAACTAGAAAACAAAGGCCCCAACCTTTGTCTGAAGGAATCCATGTTCAGGTAAATTTGGCTTTAAAACATCCAGGAGAAAAGCTGTTGCCTCACGGATCAGGTTTCTCTGAGCAGACCAAAGAAAACCATGACGCAAATGTCAATAGTGTAGCGTAATAACTCAATGATGAAGCTAAAATATTAAATTACTACTCGTCATGATAACCTAATTAAAGTAGACAATCAACCTGAAGAAACAGATCCGTTATGGTGTTGTAATCAATTGGGCTACCTCCCTCCATTTGAGACATCATTAATGCAAAATTAACAGCACCCTGGAGAGCAAAATAGAAATTATAACTTGTAGAGTTTCTCCTTAGACAAAAATCACATGACATTATAAACTTAATGTATAAATACTGTTCAAAAAGCACAGGTACGGTGCATCCAAAAAGGTGGGCACACAATGGGAAAATTACAGAAAATGTTCAAATAAAATATTTAATTAACATAAACTGCAGAGCTTTCTCTCAAACCTGAGGATCTGTTCGGAGAATTGTTTGCAAGAGGAAAAGGTAGTCAGGTGTGTACCCAACCTATAGCAACAACAAATAAGAAATAAAAGTATTCAGGACCAAATGTTTCCAGTAAATTGGAACTGTAATAGCATTTTAGTAGCTTTGCATCAAATTCAATATATTCTCTAATAAATAAACAAAGAACCTGCTTAGAGTAGACCAGAATCTTATCAAACTCCCTCCTCTCAGCAAAAGCAGCAACAACTTTCGGAGTAGCTCTGGCTTTGATGTATATTTTTAAAGCAAGATCATTGTCCACAGTCTACAAGAGAGCATACCCATGAAAATTAATAGAAACTCACCAATTCAAAAACGCAAATAAGATAAGCAGCAGTACCTCATTAGGCAGCTAATTAGAAAGGCGAACATACAAACATAAAAATAATTTGAATTCTTCAAAATGTTTAATCCAACTAAACCTTAACGAGATCTCCTAGCTCCTCACTGCATTCAAGCTTGTCCTCTGCCAACCAATTTTCCAACAGGTTTTTCTTGTTCTGGTTCACGACCAACCGTGACAATTCTAATGATTCGAAGGCATTCAGCTTTCCCCTTGTTAAAAGTGTTCCAAAATACTGCAGCAGCGGCGGAGTTTGACCAGCTTGCACGGGAACACTCTGCGAAATAGAACAGAAAATCACATTTCAAAACACTACTATTACAAGTTGAGCAGAACCAAAAATGCAGGAAATTGATGGAAAAAGAGAGAAAATTTAGAGTAAAAGAGAATACTTTCAAAAACTGAAACTGAGTTTATTCACTTGAGAGAAATTACAGTGATTAATCAATTTTTAGAGGTCTAGTTCAGATTAACTGATCTGTACTACCCAAGTGAAGCTGATGTCAGAATTCATCTATACAGTTTAACATCATTACACATGTGTCTGAAAGTTAAACGAGCTACTGTCTCTGTAACTAAAGTAACAGAGAGAGCATTAAAAAATCCTGAATAGCTACATCTTATCAAAAAACCTGAAATTTGGCAACTGTGTCAGGGGTACGAAGGATTCCTTGTGGAGATTCAGCAGCAAGCTCAGCTGCTTCTTTATACTTTGTTTGAGAAAACAATTCATGAAAACGCTCCACAACCTGTAATTACAACAATTATTGCCATCATGCTACAAATAATAAAGGAACAAAAATACAACAGTCGCCATTTCTTAAGAAGCTAATGCATAACACAGCATAACCAAATTATCAATCTCAAATAATATGTGAAAGAAGTAAAAACAGATAAAGCATTTAGATTGAGTTGATCAAGACAATGACAAAAGAAGCAACAAAATTGCAGCATACACCACTAAGATTACTTGTGGTGCAAAACATGAAATAAAATATCTAGATAAAATGGTTAATGGTGCAAAACAAATTACAACAAATGCTGGTATGGTAAGGAAACGTATGTTAAACACTCGTGAAATAAACTGCACTACAGACAGCCAAAAAGAAACAATGGCATTTAGTTTGAGAAAACAATTTATGAAAACACTCCACATATTAAGAAATTATAAATTTAGACAAGTTTATAGATTTCTACCTTTAATTCATTTAGTAAAAGTAAAATGCATTTAATGCATGCTACTGGTTTTGTATGGGTATAAAACACAAAAAATATCATTAATTGTATATTGCATTTTTTATTGGAAGCATATAAGCAAACTTCATTCAAGTTATAGTATTTAGCATTTATATGAAACCGAATAACATTTAAAAGACAATGCTTCAAAGCTTTTGGGATCTCCCTGACTCCCCCGGTGAAGAAACAGTATTATTACTAAAGCTGAGTTCTACACAAAAGTGGCATACCAGCTTCTCAGCACCAGGAAGATTTCCTCTTTTCGCAAGACTAACAGCTAGCTCCAAATTGTTTAACTGTAACAGTAACCAGCATGGAATGTGTTAAATGCTGATACATTCCCTGCTTCGCACCATAAAAGTTATAAAAAGGTTAGAAACATACTTGACCGCTGACAAAATTCACAATTGTTTGTTCATTGACAGTGGCCAACAAAACTTGGCCTCTCCTATTAATGGCATAAAAGCCTCCTGCTGATGTGGCTTCTGATGTCAAAAATATAGGATCTGGACTAATCCTGTTCCTATATACAGCGGTAGCTGTCTCCAAATCATATACAAAAAGTAGCCCAAGTTTGGTGATCACATAAATCAAACTATATTTGTGGGATATCTGAAAGAAAAAAAAGTAAAGCAGAAATCAGATATCTACAGCTTTTTATAAAAATGAACAACACTGACTAGTAAGTAACAACTTCAGTACCTGCATTGCAACTGGAAAGTCATCAGCAAAATCTGGAGGGAAGAAGAGATCTGCTTGTTTCTTTGTAAATGATGGCTTCCCTGACAACAGATTTTAAAAGGTAAACTCAAGAAGTATGACCAATTTAATCACATGCGATATAATGATACACACAGTTCAATTTCGCAATACATCTCTTAAAATTTCGGCTTTGGGACTAGAGGTGAGGATTGTCCAAGGGGAATTAGGCCTAGAGGTGAGGATTGTCCCAGCTTTATAAGGACTTCTTTGGCCATACCTCTAGTCGACGTGGGATCTCAACACACACCCTCACACTTGAGACTGGACATTTTAAGCGAGGTAAAATGTGGGTGGAATAAAATAGATCATGGCTCCATAACAGAATTAGGATATTCTTTGATGCAATCTTAGAATTTAAGTGGGGTCTAACTCAACCCCAAAAGCTCACAAAAGAAATGGGGACTACCCAAGCTTTTATTAGGACTACTATGGTCATATTACTAGTTAATGTGGGATCTCAACAATACGAGTCCATCTTCAGATGCCTGATTTTGATACATACAGCTTCTTACGTTTATGAAAGTAGTTACAAAATGCAACTCATGTATAATACATGCAATAAATATTTACGGTTTCATCTACCAGCCACTTTCAGGACTACATATGTTTATTACTACAAATGAAAACTCGACATGGAACCATTATAAATGCAAAAGGAAAAAAAACACATCTGCCACATTCAAATCTTCCAATCAGTCGAAACACAGGGTAACAGGCGGAGAAGCAACCCTTGAAGCATGGACTAACAAAAAAAATATTATGCATTTCATCAGGCAAAACAAATACATTGTAACAATTAGGAAAATAATCCTTGTAGCGTGGTCGAACGGAAAAAATAATATACTCATCTGAAATCATTAGCAATTATGAGTGGCTTCCTCCACCCTCTTACATGGATCACTATATTTCATATTTCATCCATTCACATATGAAATTTATGAAATTCTTATATTGAGTTAAATTATAGCAAGACGAAAGTGTCATTGTAGTATATTGAGATATTAAATAAGCGGGTCATTCTTGTTACTAATATGATCACTCTATCTCTAGCTATAGATCAAGCATGATAAATACATATTGATGTAAATAACTAATTTAAATGTTAGATTTTTTTAAAACAATTTAAATGTTAGATTTACCAGAAATATTAAATTTGGAAACTCTAGATAGGACACTAGGTTGGCATTACAATATAGATTTAAGTCGAAGCCATATTGCCCATAAAATAAAGCATGAGAGATGGATGTGAATGAGGTAAAAATATCAGACCTGGCTGTGCGCCAAGTTCAATGACATGTAACTTCGATATAACTTGACCAGCATTAAATGTCTTTGAGGCAAAAGAAATCAAAACAGACGGATTTTCATTCCCAGGAACCTGTTCAAAAAACAATTAAAATTTGCCCAACACATAGTAGCATAGTTTAGTACAATTCCAATTATTTAGGTAATATTTATAAATAATTATATGAAGATGAGCACAGAATCATAAGAAAACACACTTTGAATTGGGCAAATGACGCAGCATGAGCTTCAAGAGCCTGACTACGCTGCTGATCCACAGAGAAAAGCTGCATGTTCCCTTTAACCAATTGTGCCCTCTAAAGCAAAAGAATATGAAGAAACAAACCAAATAGATTAGGCTAGCAAAAATCACAGTTGAAAGATCATAATTCTTATACAATTATACACAATATATGCTGCAAAAACAGAAGTCATGATAAGCAGTTATGGTCTGAATGAAAAAAGCTAGTTATAGTTGAAAAATTGAAATGTGTTTCACAATGATAGCCACAACTATGACAGGAAGCAGAGATATACCTCGGGGGAACCAGGAGCGATACCAATCAAGACCAACCATTTTTCTGTAGGGTCGCATCGATAATTGATTATCTGGTTGTTAGCCAAATTCGCTGTTCTCTCAAATACCTTAACAGGTTCAGAATCACCTACAGGTTACCGAGTCCAGGGACCATATATCACTCAAAAATTTGCAAACAAACTAGAAGCGCATGAAAAATGTGTATAATAGCAACAAAAATGTTGAGCATAAGCAGATTATAATCATCATTATCTTACCTTCAATGGACCAGTGGTATACAGAGGTTTGTGTCACGAGGCCCAACATTTTGGGGCTAATCCACTTCCAAAAGACTACCTATACATGAAAAAATAAAAATAAGGGCACTCTACATGGATTAAAAATGTCATTCTTATGGATCTATTATGTTACTGCTTATGTATCCTAACACATTATAATTACCTGCTCAGGCATCTGATGTGATTTCATCTTTGTTTTCAATTCAATGTTAAATATTTGTAGGTGATCCTGTGTAGTCCCTTGGAGTTGAGCTTCAAGATAATGATGTAGCTTGTAAGTAAAGATAATCCAAAAGCAAATAATATTTTAAATACAGCACCAGCAAAAGCACATGGCACAGAAGCTGGAAACCCGAAGATTGCTAATATTTGGGATTCGGGAGACTTGTGATTTATCTAAATACAGACTATTTATTTTTTTCTTTAAATCACTCCAATCCAAACCAGGTCAAACATTGACAACGTGAAAAATATGTCTAAATGCAACATCTAAAATGCCTAGTGTGAAATTGGGGATGATTAATACGTTAGAAAATGTAATAAACATGGATAAAATATATTTATCAAATACATTGAATTAAGAGCAATAATTTTCATATTTCTCCAAGAAAACTGACTAATAAAATCATAGGTTAACCCTCAAAACAAACCATTACTTCTTTCTCATATATTCCTAAATAAACTCCTCATCTAACAGACTCCCTTCTTGCATCCCTTACAAAAATAACACACCATTGTTACCACTAAAGAACAAAGGTGTGTTAATTTTTTTTCCTAAATTTTTTTTTGTTATAGCACTTAAAAGACATGGTCTCTAACTTCTTCAGTATATAGAATATAGAATTTAAAAATAAGGAAGCCAGTTGACTTCAGTTTCTCAAATTAATCGAACATCTCAACATCACAGCTCTGTGTCCCTAACAATCAGGAATTGTGATTTTAAAAAGCTCGTGATTTGTTATGATATTAGTCCCTTTACACTCTAAAGTGAGTTGTTCACTTCAGAGGAGTCGGATCCACTAATCAGGGTGCCTATAATAGTTGACTGAGCTAGACACAGTCAACTATTATACTCTAGCTCAAGGTATCAGAAATATGGGCCATAAAAAAAAATTAGAGTTTATAGTCTAACTCAAGTCTACATACTGGGATGAAGTACATACTACAGACAATTAGATGCATTCACATGCTTTGTTAATAGCAGATGGCAGAAAATAGCTGTTGTTTGACAAAACTTTGTACTAAATAGTATGTCGCAGAAGAATAACGGTTTGTTCAAATTCCGCTACGCAATAGCGCTGTAGCTGCTATCTGACAACACTTTCATATCAAGTCAAACTAGTCAAAATAAAGTAGTTTGTTCGCATAAACAAAATGATATAGCTATAGTAAGGGAAAAAAAACGAGAACTCAAAGATATAACAAAGCTTCAAATAAATTTTGATATTTATAATGACTAACAAACTTCTTATCAATATCAAAGTGCAAGTAGATGAAATAACATATAAAATACTCCACTCTACACAAAACACAAAATCTACCTTTCAAAGCAAGGATTCTAGAATTAGGATTCATAAGAGCGGAATCTGCAGTAATCGGCCTCCTCAAAGGTTGATTTGGCATGCTCATATCAACAATAACAACACTATTCTGTGGAGACGTTTCTCGAACACATATATACTTGTCTGATTCCATCGTCACATGCGTGAATGTAATGAATTGTGCATTGATTCCAACACTCGGTAACTGTAATCACAAATCACATCACTCAATTCATCAAAACAATAAAGCTTCTCACTCTATATAGTTCATAGTCATAAATCAGATCACGCAAATCACACTCGCTCGAAAAGATTAACCTTCTCACTCGATAATTGATAATTAATCATAAAAATATGAAGAAAAAATAATAATAAACTCAGATCTACGTGATTTTCACACATTAAGCAATAAACAAACTAATAAAGTAAAAGTGAAGATTATTCTATTCAACTTGAAAGAAGACAAAATTGAGCAAAATATAAGAACGAATAATCAATAATTCAATTATTATTTTTCAGTGCGATTAAGCTTCTCACTCAATAGTTCGTAGTTAATCAAAAAATACGAAAAAAATTATGCACTCAGATCTGCATGAATTTCACATTAAACAGTAATCAAGCTAGTAAAGTAAAAATGAAGAGTACTCAATTGCGAACTATAAGCATGAATAATCGATTATTCAAAAAAATGAAGTGTTCGCGTTCTTCGGAGTTCTTCATTTCGTAGCTAGAAAAGTGTGAAACGAAATCGAAAGAAAGAAGAGGACTTACGGTTAGGACTTCTTTCATGGCGATCGGAGCGTTCGCGGCCGCCATGATTGCTGAGATCGAGGAACTGGAAATTGAAGAAGATGAGAGAGAATGCGAGATCTATGAGTAGAAGAGGTGAAGACTTGGACCCTCTAGAGAGAGAGAGTCGTTGAAAGTTGAATTGGGTTTTGACACGAAATGAAAGAAAGAAAGAAACGGGATGAAGTGAAATTGCTCTTACGAGAAGAGATTAACCATAGATCTCGCTCAACGATCACTCTTTTGTTTTTATACTTAAGTCGTTCTATGACTTTTTGTTTCAACGTTTCTAGGTACCACCCCTAAACAAAAAAACTTTATAGGTAACGTTTGGCCTTTTTTATTTTCCTCGTATTTTCCTTAAAATCATAAGTTAGGACAAACATTATTTTTTAAAAACTCTTGTAAAAAAAGATTTTTTTTAAGTTAATAAATGCTTGTGAATTTTTTTATAGAAGTTGTTGAGAGTTAATTTTGGATAATTTATCAGACTATTATTTTTCCTTAAAATGAGAGGTTAAGCCAAACATTATATCTTTTAAAAACTCTAGTAAATAAAGAAAAAATTTGTTTTAGCTAAAAAAAATGCATATGATATAGTTTCTATGCAAGTTGTTGGGAGTTACTTTTGAATAACTTCTCGGACATTTCTTTTTAAGCCCCCCAAAATCTCCAAAGGCACCCTAAAATGCTAAATATGCCCTTTTTTACAATATCAGGTAGATATATACTGGATTGGTTCTGAAGATAACTACCGGTCTGGTTCTGAAGATAACTACATGATGCTCAAATTACCTTATTTACAACATCCGGTAGATATAAATCGGAAAAGTTAGGGACATATCTTTGGAACGCGTTATTACTGAAGTTATATACCTGAAAGATCATTATATAGGACATAACACAATTTTGGTACTTTTATTTCCTCTTTTCCACCCCACTTGAATTTCTT
>Ga0315915_1006283_pt1 | contig 14561 bp, 12 predicted proteins | sample MpolbnodulesMG_FD_207738 | JGI IMG/M metagenome (GOLD analysis project Ga0315915, IMG submission 207738) | Medicago polymorpha root nodule microbial communities from Los Angeles, California, United States - branched nodules | ecosystem: Host-associated > Plants > Roots > Nodule | place: USA... | reverse complement strand
AAGTAGGGGGCACCAAGAAGTTGTTTAAAACCGCAACCTCAAAGGGAAGGCAATAACCATTCGAATTCATACCCGACATAGCTACAAAAGATGTTATTTTGGCCATAGTATCATGAAGGGAGGGGGGACTGACCTGAATCTCATTGCATTCCGAGAGAGCCAAATACAGTATACCGCGTGCACAATTGCAGCCACCATGATGTCTTTCATCTGAGAACTGCAGCGAACAGGGATGTTGCGGATCAAGGACGGAACAGAAGACAAGTGCAGAGAATGGTTAAGCTTCAGACCCAAGCACCGCCAAACAGCCACCGCAAAATCGCATGAGAGGAATAGGTGTGAAGAAGACTCAGCATGCTTGTAGCACAAACCGCAAATAGAAACCAAAGTGCACCCACGCTTTTGCAAATTTTCATCCGTGGGGAGCTTGGACAGCATAAGACGCCAAAAAAACAAAGGAGTGTGATGGAGGAATGCATGGACGCCATATGATTGAAGCCCAATCAAGGCTGGCCGGGGGTGGATGGAGAAATTGGAAAGCCAGCTTAGCAGAGAGATTGCCGTCCGGAGAATATAACCAAGCACGCTTATCTGTCAAAGGGGTGATAGGGAGCGTAATTTTCACAATGTTGTCTGCCACCAAAGGGTATTCAAGAATAGAAGGAAGAAGCTGCCACCGACCATTAGTAATAACTGTTTGAAGCTTAGCGGTAAGATGTGGGAACAAGTGAGTCGGTGTGTTGAGAGCAGATACAAGAGCAACTCCCATCCAATTATCCAACCAGAGGTTTATTTTTTCTCCATTACCAATAATCCATATAGAATTCTCAGAAACCATAGACACATAATCCCTCACGCCCGACCAAACAGAAGATTTGAAATAGCGGCTGCGCGGTAGACCAAAGGAGAGAAACCAGTGCTGAAAGAGGCTGGAGCATTGAGATTCTTGAGTAAAAAGGTTCCAGCTCAAATGTAAAAGTAAAGAGGCATTAATAGATCAAGTCGACTTAAGATCAAGACTGCCAGAGTCCCACGGAAGACACACTTGGTTCCAAGAAACCGTACAAATTTTACGAGTATTAATGTCACCACTCCGGACAAAAATTTTAATCCACCTATCAAGCATTTTTAACAAACGAGCAGGCCAACGGTATATGTGGAAGGAGTAAACCAACATATCGTGCACTATTGATTTGACTAATTGAACCCGACCCATAATTGAGAGGAGGACACCTTTCCATGTTGCAAGTTTCACTTTGATACGATCAACAATAGGTTGGACATGAATACATTTTGGTTTACCTTGGAAGATGGGGCAGCCGAGATATTGGAAAGGTAAAGTACCAAAAAAAATACCCTCCAAGATTTATCAAATAACTATCATTAATGCCATGTCATTATAATAGGTCACACATCAATATCATGCCTTGTATGACAAAAAGTATGGGTTGACACCTATAAGGATCAAAATGTCTACTAACAATATATGAAAGTTTTTTTTTTTGAGGAAAACAATATATGAAAATTGAAGTACAGCAAAATTTTATAACCGGTCTTTTTAAAACTCATGATCTCCTTTATCCTAGAGCATAATGGTCATTTTGTAAAATTTAATTTAATTGTCTACTAACAATATATGAAAGTTGAAGTACAACAAAATTTCATAATCGACCTCTTTAAAACTCATGATCTCATTTATTCTATGAGCATAATGGTCATTTTGCAAAATTTAATTTAATTGTTTTAAAAAATAAAAATTAATTATGGATAGTGATCATCACAACTGTAACAAATTTCCACTGGAAACTCTGAAATTAATTAATTTGTTAAAAAAAATACGAATAATAATCATAACAACTCTAACAAATTTTCACGGATAACTATGAAATCAATCTATTTGTTTTTTAAAAAGTAACTTACAAACAAATATTATGGAACTATCCACGGATATAACAAATTTCCACATGTATTTTTAATATGCAAAATTAATAAGTCTTTGAAATACTTTTAAAATATTATTTGTTTTTAATTAAAAACAAAACAGTGTAGCCAATTTTTTCTCTGCAAAAAAAAATAAAAATTGTAGCTAATTTGCACTTCCACAGATAAGTTGGTAGAACAAAATTTCCACCGATATTTAAATTTTGGATGCAAAATTAATAAGTCTTTGGAATACTTTTAAATTTAAAATATTATTTATTTTTTTAATCTACTAATAATATATTAAAAAAATTATTTAAAAAAAACAATATATAAAAATCAAAATCCAACAAAATTACATAATTGTTCTTCTTAATAGCCAATATTATCATGATAATTACGCACAACTATCTTTCCAATTCCACACAACAAATTTAAATATCTACTTTTTCTACTAATCTACTGCTACTATAATAAGAACATAAGAAAATCTTGCTCCATAAAAATTTCATAATTATCCTCAATTAAACTTATAATCTTCTTAATTTTATAGGTTTAATCGTCATTTTAAAAAATAAAAATCAAATTTAATCATTTTTTAAAAATTATTATATGTATTTTTGTCTATCTTCCTAGCCTAACTAATTCCCTATGTATTGTCATATTTCAGATTTATCACTTCCAAGCCTAACTAATTCTCTATATCGATATTTTGTATATTTATCACTTCGACCCTCTATATCGTCATTTTGTACATTTACCATTTCCAAGCATAACTAATTCTTTTGGTTTATCACTTCCAAGCCTAAAATTAGTTCCCTGAATCTTGCAAATAAAAAATGTCAATTGTTTCATTTTTCTTCTCCTTACAATCTGATTCCCTTTATCTTATATATTTAATTAATTTTTTTGGTTTATCACTACGAAGCCTGCAACTAATTAACTAATTTAGTGGGTTTCATGATCAATTTGCTATTGAATAATAAGAAAACACATGTATTATAGCATAAATATAGGAAAATAGTTTATGTTACTCTTTTATGCCATAAGTATTGGAAAATAGTTTATTCTCATTTCTTTTAATCTCTTAATCTTATTAATTCGCATAAAAAAAAGATTAATAGAAATGATATATTAATGTTAGTATTTTTAAAATAATCACTTGTTTTTAAAATTTTATCATATCGATTTTCTCAAATATGTACATAAAAATTTATTTATGCATATAAAGCACGTAAAATCAGCAACGGTTGCGGTCCAAAGATTGAACGATGTTTTGCATATAAAATAAAATTTATTCAATAGAAACACTATATTAATGTTTATATTTTGACAATATTAATGAGTTACAACGATTTTATCATATCAAGTTTCTCATATATTTACATAAAAATTTATTTTTGTAGATAAAACACACAAAATCTGCAGCAGGTGCGGTGCAAACATTGAACGGTGTTTTGCAAATAAAATAAAAAATAATTTAATATATAGAAACACTACATTGATGTTGATATTTTGAAAATAGTCATGAGTTTTCAAAATTTTATCATATCGATTTTCTCATATATGTACATAAAAATTTATTTATGCCTATATAAGCACATAAAATGTGCAACGCGTGCGGTGCAAACATTGAACGGTGTTTTGCATATAAAATAAAAACTTATTCAATAGAAACAATATATTAATATTTATAATTTTACAGTATTAATGAGTTTCCACAATTTTATAATATCAAATTTCTCATATATTTACATAAAAATTTGTTTCTGCAGATAAAACGGATGGACATACAAGCCTTTGGGGTCAGCTGACCCCACTCTTTGCAATTTTTTTAACCCATAATACCATATTTTTATATATTTGACCCCACTTTAATTTATAGGTTGCCCACACATGACTTAATTTTTACACTTGAGATAAACAATGTAAACTATTATATTATGGGTCTTGTTAACGTTTCCCTTATATTATATTTATTAAAAGAGTCTTGCTAACATATGCCATAAAGGGTAGGAGACTTGTTATGGATTTAAAAATGGAAATAATTGGTAAATTTTATGTTCAAAATGTTACTTTTTAAAGTTTCAATGCATTGAATGCACCATTTGAAAAAAATTTCTTCTTTCGACTTATTAACATTGAAAAGTGGATCAGTCTTATCTACTATATGATTTGGTTTTAACTAACCTTTGAATTTTATTTAAAACAAAAAGGATGGGAAAGAGGTGTAACATGGGGATGTTGTCAAGAAGATAATGATGGCATGGAAAGCTATGGTTGAATCGCCCACTCAAGAGTTATATGCAAATACATTAGTAGAGTTTCAAGATGCTTGTAGTGATTTCACACTTTTCCTAAAGTATGCCATGACCACCTTGAATGAAGTGAAGGAGAACATAGTGAGGGAATGGACAGACCATGTGTTGCATCTTGGTTGCAGAACCACCAACAGGATAGAATCAACTCATGCTTTAGTAAAGAAATATTTGGACAATAGTGTGGGTGATTTGAGTACTTGTTGGGAGAAAATACATGACATGTTGGTGCTTCAGTTCACTGCGATACAAACAACATTTGGTCAGAGTGTTACCATATTGGAACACAGATTCAAAGATGTCACTTTGTACTCCGGTTTAGGTGGGCATGTGTCTAGATGTGCTTTGGACAACATTGCTTAGGAAGAGTCACGTTGTAGGGGAACATTGTGCATGGACAAAGAAATTTGTGGCTGTGTTCAAAGGACTTCTCACGGGCTTCCATGTGCATGCGAAATTGCTACTAAAATCCTTCAAGACAAGCCAATTTTATTGAATGAGATACACCATCATTGGCATATGTTACGTATGGTCGAAGAAAGTAATGACCATGGTTTTTCTGTCGATGAAGAGTGGAACAGTATTCAAGAACGTCTCAAGAAAGTCCCTTACGAAATGAAGCTTGAAATCAAAGAGGTTTTGCGGCAGTTGGCATTTCCTGAAACCACCATGATGTCTCCACCACCACGAAAAGTACCAACCAAGGGAGCCAAGAAAAAAGTGGACATTGCGAGGTCTAAAGGAAAAATTACATCGACTATTCGAATCCCTTCTTCATGGGAAGTTGTTGATTCCCAAAATCCGGATAGTCAACCGTCCCCATCACCAACAACTTCATCATTTAAAAGAAAAAGAGGTGCTTGTCTTGGTAAAACATCACTTTCCCCACTTCCACCACCTTCTCGGTATCCAAAGCCTAAGGCTATTCCGGTTATGAGGCCTATTGATTATATGTCACGCTTCATGCTTCCATTTATTGAAAAAGTGGTGGATGTTATAGGCGATGGACATTGTGAATTTCAGGCTATAGCCGAGTTCATGGGATTGACCGAACAAAGTCATATCATGATTCGTAGACATCTTATTCAAGAGTTGAAAGATCATAGAGATGATTATGTCGAAGTAATGCGGGTGAGGATCGTTATAACTACATTTTAAATGGCTTAAATCCTCCCGCAAATATGAAAGGTTGTGCACATCTTGTTGATAAGTGGTTGACTTTTCCGGACATGGGACACATTGTTGCTAATTATTACAAAAGGTGTGTGGTCGTGTTGATAAATCTTGAAATTGAAAAATTGAAATCTTTTTTCCACCAAGAGGGCTACTACAGCCGGGTAAGCAAAAAACTCCCATCATGTGCCTTGGGGTAATTCCGAATCATTTCCTGCTTATTTTTTTGAAGGATGGTTGTCCACTACCTCCATCATCTACGGAGTGGAACAATCACAAGAATGAAGATGTGGTGACTTGGGAAGATGAATATTTGGATCAACATGAGTTGTTCCGAAAGCTCATGATTATTGAAAGAGGAAACAAACTGCCGCAACCACAAAAGGAGTCAAATAAAGCGACGCCTATTTTGTTGGACACTCCCGAAAAACCAAAGCAACAATTTGAAGTTATTGCGGAAGATGAGGAAGATTCTATTTCACTTGATCTTCCGCAATCACTTGGTCTTTAATGAGTGATTTTTTTGTCGGTGTTAGTTCTTTTTTTTGGTAGAAGTTACACCGACGTATATTTTGGGGTCGAAATTGTAACGTCAATTTTTTGTGGCCAATATATAAGTAACATTATGTAATTTATATAAATATATGATAATATGACTTTTATGTGGTGAAACTAGTGCATACTTATTTCTTCCTTGTTAATGTTTACGCATTTATGTTTACGCATTTTATATACATTTTATTGATTATTACGTTTCGTTTAATTACATCCTATGTATGATTTTATTTCATAAAGCTTTTGTGAAGTGAAACATGTCTGAGGTTGCAAAAATTGAAGGCCGTGTTAGGTACTTTGCTTTTAAATAGACAATTAAGGTTATGATAACGCCGACCGACTCTCTTGATGATTTGAAGACACAACTTAACATTTATTTTGAACATATTGGTGAAAATCAATATACACGTCACTTGTTTGGTCAAATGCCATGCATAGACCTAAGAGAAGATGAAGATGAATACGCATGGAAAACGACAAACTATATGCCTTGGTGGCTTGTTGAAGACGATAGCGACGTCAAATTTATGTTTCGGAATATGGTGGAAAATAATATATTATATATGTATGTTCGTTCCATATGTTATTGCCTTGAATGTAAGTAGGGATTTAATTTAATGATATGTAATGAGTTGTAATGTGTTGTTTAATTATGGACACTATGTAACGTTATGATGAATTTCAAACTTTCGTGTACTTTGAACCAAATGTCGGTTTTAATTATGGACAATTGTAAAAAATAATGTATTTTTCTTGTTTATGACTGAGTACAAATGTTGTATGAGTTATATTGGCTTTGGAAATGCTCTGGTTTAATTACAGGTAAAACTGACCGAAATTGGCTTGGTTGAATTATGCAGATCCCACAGTCTGCATAATTTGTTTCCTCGGCAGTTAACTGCCGAGGTTTAATTCGACAGTTAACTACCGAGGAAAAACGAAATTGGCGGCAGCTAACTGCCAAGGGGCATTTTAATCTTTTATATGTGTTTTAGCCTTATGATATGTGCGAACAACAATTTTCATAAAAAATTGTATAAGACCAAAAACTATTCAATATAATAAAAGTTTGTCATGCGTTATCCTCGTAAGCTTAACTCAGTTAGTAAAGACAATACATAATATATGTAAAGTTGAGGTTCAAACGTTGATCACCACCAAAAAAAAGTTTGTCATGCGTTGTGTTGCGTTATTCAGTACTTACTCTTTAACCACGACATCATAAGATAAATCTTTTTTCAGAAGAAAATAAAAAATATTTATATTTTGTTTTATTTAATTTGTTTGTGGGTTTAGCTTGTTGTATAAGTTGAAAGGTGAAACCTTTGCTTCGTTGTTTCCCCGCCGCCTGAAAACAAGCAACAAGAAAAAGAGAGTGAGAGCGCCGAAAAGCGCTTCTTCTGAAAAGCGCTTCTTCTTTTGGATTCACACAACAACCCTCTTTTCCATTTCCTTGCATGCACATTGCTTCTCATTCATTCACATAATCCCCCATTACCAACAAGGTTTCTCATTATTCTCATTTCTTTGCTATTTTTCTTCACAACCCATTTTTTCTTTTGTTCTAAAGTTTCGTTTTTTTATCTTGCATGTTGTGTTTTCTTATTGCCCTTTTATCTATTTTATTATCTGTTAATGTTTGTTTTATTGTTGTAGTTTTGAAAAATGGATCTCAAAAAATAACCTACTTATAGGGTTTTGTCAGTTTCTTATAGGCTCTTTTCAAAAAGGTTAAAAGTACAATAATTTATTCAAAGATAATCATGCCCTTTTGGATTAACTATTTAGGGCATGTTTGGTTTTGTGGTGATAAAAGTTGATTTTGTGTGGATTGATTTTGTAAAATTGATTCTGATTAAAAGTGAGTTGGAGATAAAGTGATTTCTGTTTGGATACATTCACATAAAAGCGAATTGAACTTTAAATTTGTGTAAAAATCAATTATAGAATCAAAGCTTACAAATCCGAACTTCAATTAGAATCAATTCTACTCGAAAACAACAATACATGTCAAAATCCATTCTACATCTCCATAATTAGTTTCGGGTGTATGTTTGGTTCTGTGGGTGAATTGATTATGTAAATTGATTATGACTAAAAGTGAGTTGAAGGTAAAATGGTTTATGTTTGGATACATTTATGTAAACGTGAGTTGAATTATAAATTTGTGTGTAAAAATCAATTCTAGAATCAAAAGCTATAGCTTCAAGTAGAATCGATTCTAGAGCCAAAATCAATTTGTGTGCAGCAACCAAACATACACTTAGTTAAGCGCTTATGGCACAAGTACTTATCATATAATTGCTTGTGTGTAAGCTATTTCTATAGCAATAGATAAAATAAAGTTAAACCTTTTATATATTAGATATAAGTTGTATTCATGAGCTATACTGTAGGGTTTATGGAAGTAAGCTGAAAATAGTTTATAGATATGTCATAACCTGTTTCTTTAAGTTCTCGTGAACAGTCTCACAATGCTTATACTAGTAGTAGATAAGTTCCAATAAGTTAATCCAAAAAGGAATGAGGTGATGAGATGACACTAAATCATTGTTTTAGTCTTGTGTTGTTTTTTGTAATGATACTGATATATGGTTTTGCGCATGTTGCATAGGATAAGCAGCTGAAGAGGAATCGTTTGGAGTAAATAAATTGAGGAGAAAATGAAGTACGTTTTGGTGACTGGTGGAGTTGTTAGTGGACTTGGCAAAGGAGTGACTGCTAGCAGCATTGGAGTACTCCTTCAGGCTTGTGGCTTTCGAGTTACTTCTATCAAAATTGGTATTTTTCCCCTTCTTAGAATTGAATTCTCACTCTTTTTAATTTTTTCCTTTTGATAAACATTTGAATGGATTGCAATGCGAATTACTACGGTTGATTGCATTTTTACGTATCTGAGTTGGTGTGAAGGAGAGGATGTGTTTGCTCTTTTTGAGCTGATAAAGTCGGTTGGTATGAAGGAAAGGATCTGTTTTCACTTTTTGAGCCGATAAAGTCGGTAGAAACTTGGCCTGTTTGGTTTAACAAAACTTTTTATGTTTTATTGTGTTTTTGCTTTTGATTATGAATTTATTTTGTTTTCATTTTGTCCCTGTTTTCGAATATTTGTATAGGAAATAGTGAAAGCACACATAATGTACATGTTTTTTTAGTACAAGAAACAAGTGTTGTCAAATAACGGATATAGCACTATTGCGTAGCGAAATTTTAACAAAACACTGTTGTTCCTCCTCCATTCGCAATTAACTGCAAAACATTGTGAAGTAACTGCTATAGTACTGTAGTCTATCAGTATTGAAAAAAAACCACAATTTTCCGCAATCTGCAATTGACAACATTGCAAGAAACATTGAAAATAAGGTGACAGATTGTCAGTTTTATAATTAAAACGAAAATAGAATGTTTTTGAATCAGAAAAGTCTTATTTTAGTCATTATTAAAATGTAAAGTTTCTGTTGCTCGCAGATCCCTACCTGAACACTGATGCAGGGACAATGTCTCCTTTTGAGCATGGGGAGGTATTTGTGTTAGATGATGGTGGTGAGGTAAATATACTAGTCAACCTTCTATTTTTTTTCTGTCATGGGATGAATCTTATTTGTTCCTTTCAAGCATTAAGTTTGTGACTTGAGATTGTAGAATTCCAATTTTTGATAATGTGGCATCAGCCATTTTAATGTGAAACTCAACTTAAAGTGTTTGATTTTGAAACTCATTTGAACATGTTGCTTTATTTTATCTAAGGTCACAATAGTAGTTTGTTTAGTTATAATGGTAATAGCATTCCCTTTTTACTCATGTTCTATTTTCAAATTTTTTTCTTGGTTGAAGGTTGACCTTGATCTTGGAAACTATGAACGTTTCTTGGACATCAAATTAACTCGCGACAATAATATCACAACTGGAAAAATTTATCAGGTGGACAACATTTGTTTCTTCTAATTAATTGTTTTATTTTTATTGTCTTTGTTTACTAAGAGCGCCTTCGGTTTCTTAACTTTTGTTATTGTTTTGAATGCTTAATAGTCTGTTGTTGAGAAGGAAAGAAGAGGAGATTATCTTGGCAAAACTGTCCAGGTATGTTTAGTGGTTCTGATTTTTCCTTCCGAATCTATTTGTTATGGTTGATTGTCCCTTGGTTTTGATTACCTTTGCTGTATTCGTAGGTTGTTCCACACATCACAGATGCTATCCAAGAATGGATAGAACGTGTAGCACAGGTACCAGTTGATGGAAAAGAAGGCCCAGCTGATGTTTGTGTCATTGAATTGGGTGGAACTATCGGTAAATTATTATTTTTCTGACAAATTCTAATACTTAGTAGAGTTTAGTGATGATGCACTGTAAGTGTAAATTAGTTTAACAGCACCATCCGATGAGAACTCACTATATCGCCACATAAATCCACTTTGTAACCACATTTTAAAACTAACTGCAACATACTTGATTCTCATTGGATGTCAGTGTAAAATTAGTTTACACTGACGATACATGTCCTCTTTTCTCTAAATGCGCTGAGGTTGAATTTGATTTTCAGTACTTTCCGAATCAGAAAATCAGGCATGTTCTACTTGACAAACATTAAATATGAAGTCTTTATTTTAATAGTAATTTAGAGTGCTAATATAAAATGATTTTACTTTGATGTAGGTGACATTGAGTCGATGCCTTTTATTGAAGCACTTGGCCAATTTTCGTACCGCGTAGGTAATGTTTGTCATACCTGAGACCTTATAGTATACTGAATTATATCAACATATTTTGGTTGGCTGTTCTTTTTCTAAGGAATCTTATCTCATTGTTTATTTATTTTTCTAGGCCCTAGCAACTTCTGTTTGGTTCATGTTAGCCTCGTGCCTGTTCTTAATGTTGTTGGTGAACAGGTACACTGCAATCTGTATTCTATCAATGGACATTGTAATTTAATTGTATTTTTTTTGTTTTTCTTACTAATTCAGAATCTTAATCTATAGAAAACAAAACCAACCCAGCACAGTGTCCGTCAACTTAGAGGGTTAGGGTTGATCCCAAATCTTCTTGCTTGTCGCAGTTCAAAGGTCTGTCTCTTGATCTTTGCTTTTTTCTTTTCAGCACTGTTGGTTCTCAGTAATAATATGATTGAATATTTGTATTTGTTCCTTACAGGAACTTGATGATAATGTCAAGGGAAAACTTTCTCAATTTTGTCATGTACCGGTAACTGATACAAAATAACTTCAAGACTTACTCACTTTACTTATTCTTAAAGCCTTATGTATACATATATTCTCAATGCAAACTTATGTATCTGCAGTTATCAAACATACTCACTCTCTGTGATGTTCCAAACATCTGGCACATTCCTTTGCTGTTAAGAGTAAGTAATTCTATGATACTTTGTGAAACTTCTTTCTAATATCTCTTTTGCCTAGATAGTTGAATTGTTTTTTATTTTTATTTTATGTTACGTGATTCATATATTAACTAGAAGTTTTTCTTTTGATATTGTTTTGTTATGAATAGGACCAGAAGGCACATGAGGCAATCCTGAAAACATTAAACCTTCAAGGGTTTGTTTGACAAACTCATTCTTGTTTTGGTGTAATCTTCATTTATCCGTACCCCCATAAAGAAATCCTAATCCCATTGTGTTGATTTTAGACATTTTATTGTTAGTTATGACACCAGTTACCTTAAAAAATGTTTGTCTTCGAACTGATTTCGTTATTATTTGCAGTGTTGCTACAGAGCCTGATTTTAAGGCGTGGATCACTACAACAAAAGTTTATCACAAATTTCATGAATCTGTAGGTTTTTATATTTCTGATATATCATTTAAAAATTATAATTCAGTACTAGATATTCACCTTGCCGAACAGTGCTATCTGTTGACCTCATACCTATTATGTTCTTCACAGGTTAGAATTGCAATGGTGGGAAAATATACTGGCCTTTCAGATGCATATCTTTCTGTATTGAAGGTGTTACTCATCAATAATTCTCTTTTTTTTTTCTTTCTTCATTCTCAGCAACTTGCAGTTTTAGTAGTTCATTTTGTTAAAAAAAGGCAGCGTGAGATTTCTCATCTAAAATAGTATGGTGGCCAATACACCATCTTTATTTTGTTTCTCATGTATAGTTTAATCAGGAGTTTATTGATTTCGGTGCTGCTGCTATTATCTCGAGTTTAGATACACTTAGGATTATTGTTGATATGCGCCAATATCATTAGTACTGAGTATCTGACCAGTTGCAATTCTTATGCATGAAAACCTGAAATTTGGATAAAATTCAGGGATACTTGCGATGAATTTTTCTTTGCTGTTTAAAGTTGAAACCGAATAGATATTTATAAGTGTACAGACACGTTGTTACGGTCATAGTCAATGGGTAGTCAAGGGAACGGATTAAGTGACTGATTAAGCGACTCTGACCAAGTTTGTTGTGAGGATAGGCCAGTGAGGTTCTATTTTTGAAAATGCATATAATAATTCACAAATGATTTATATGGATGCCTTTGGGCGTGTACCGTGTGTAATGACATGCTTAATTGAAACATCATATATAATTGGTCTTTTGTGCAGGCACTTCTGCACGCTTCTGTTGCTTGCAACCGCAAGCTAGTTGTGGACTGGGTTCCTGCTGGGGATCTTGAAGATGATACCTTGAAAGAGGTAATAACTGATCTTTCTACTATTGTTTCTGCAAATGTTAGTTAACTGTTTTGTTTTACTTTATTCCAAGCCTCTGATGATTAATTTACTGTTTGCAGAATCCTGATGCATATAAAGCTGCTTGGATTCTTTTAGAGGTTTTTTATTCTTTTCTACTGTTTGAACTTTTATGCACTAAATGCATTTCCTCACTTTTCTTCTGTTAATACTACACCGACATAATTGTATTTGAATGTGATATATTTGAATGTGATATTGTATCCTCAGATGTTACCTAAATGGGTTTTCATTGCAGGGTGCTAATGGAATTCTAGTTCCAGGAGGTTTTGGTGACAGAGGAGTGCAAGGGAAAACTCTTGCTGCAAAGCATGCTCGAGAAAACAATGTTCCGTTTCTGGGCATTTGCTTGGGGATGCAAATTGCTGTCGTTGAATTTGCAAGATCTGTTCTGGGTCTTCACGATGCTAATAGCACTGAATTTGATCCCGAAACCAAAAATCCTTGTGTCATATTTATGCCCGAAGTATGTTTGCTGATCCTCCCATATATATATATGTAGTTACGGCTTGATAATGTTATTCATTTTAGTTTAGAATTTAATTAAACTGGTTTTCTATTGATAGGGTTCAAAGACACATATGGGTGGAACCATGCGTCTTGGTTCAAGGAGAACTTACTTTCAGGTTGCTGACTGCAAATCAGCCAAGTTGTAAGAATAAAAAACTAAACTCCAGTTTATTGGTACATATACAAACTTGTTGCATATGTTATCATCTATTGAGGGTAACTCAACTGATGAATGTGCACTTGCATTTAAATTTATGTGAAAATATCTCTTAATCATTAATTTAATGCAACAAGATGATTCATTTTTCACATTTATAATAAAAAATTAATTTAAAATGTGTGTTATGGATCTTCACCAGACATCTATATCTCATTTGTGATGCTATATTTTAATCTTGGGCAGGTATGGAAATGCAAGTTTTATCGATGAGCGACATCGCCATAGATACGAGGTAAGTAGTGTTTTCATGCAAAAAGCTTTCTTTATGCGAAAAAATCAACATTGTTCATGTACAATGGTGGTTGTACTGTACAGGTTAATCCTGACATGATATCACAACTTGAGACTGCTGGTCTAACTTTTGTTGGCAAAGACGAAACTGGGAGGCGAATGGAGGTCTGTGTATTTGCATGAAATTGAAATTTGAAAATCTTCTATCGTCGATCTAGAGACCGACCATTTATAACTAATTTTTTTATTGTAATTGTGTCCTCCATGATACAATTGCAGATAGTTGAAATGCATGGTCATCCTTTCTTTATCGGTGCTCAGTTTCACCCCGAGTTCAAGTCGAGACCAGGGAAACCTTCTCCACTATTCTCAGGTATTTTTCTTTCAAAGTTATTCCGTGTCACTTTTCATTCTCCTAGTTCATGCCTTTGTAATCCCCTCACCTTTTTTGTCAGTTGTTAAATGTGATGCTTCCATTTTTTATGTTTTCTACACATCTATACATGTATCTTATATCCTGTCTTTTCTACTTTGATGGAATGATCACTGAATTGTATCACACTTAGCTCAGAGCCCATTTGTGATTTTGGTATTCAATAATTTAGAGATTATGTTTTAGATATTTTTAAGAAAAGCAAAAGTTATTTAATTTTTGTTTACTGTAATGGGAATCACTTTTTTTTAGAAAAATTATTTATCAAAAATGATTTTCAAGAGAAGCTACATTAAACAACTTCACATTTGAAGCAGTTTTTAGCCTCTTTTTCAGATTCTCATTTTTTCTTCAAACTCATTTTTTTAAAAAGTTGTAACAAATGCATGAAAACTGCTTCTTATCATTTATTTATTTCCTTTCAAAAAAAGTTTTTTTTTTTTTTTTTTTTTTTTTTTTTTTTTTAAAAATTTTGTAAAAAAAATAACATT
>Ga0315915_1006273_pt1 | contig 14575 bp, 6 predicted proteins | sample MpolbnodulesMG_FD_207738 | JGI IMG/M metagenome (GOLD analysis project Ga0315915, IMG submission 207738) | Medicago polymorpha root nodule microbial communities from Los Angeles, California, United States - branched nodules | ecosystem: Host-associated > Plants > Roots > Nodule | place: USA... | reverse complement strand
GCACACTTGAACAAATTGTTTAGCATATCCAATTGATTATTTTTAATACTTTGTTATTGTCAAAACTCAATAGGTGACTTGTGAAACACCCTTGTTCCAACAATTAACCATTGTCATCTTAGGTATATACAAATTTTCAATCTCCTACATTCAACATGTGACCTCTATCTTATTCATTTCATAATTGAACCATACTTGTCATTAGAGATAAATTATCCTCAAATGTAATGTATGTCTCACCTATTTTACCTCAATCGCCTTAATATAAAAGGTCACAGCATAAGCAACCTGTTGTTCGAAATTATGATTAACTCGTATATAGATATGCATGCTTGAATTAATTCTCTCACTCTTTTTCTTTTCAAATGTCATATCAACAAAACGATTGTTAGCTGGTTGAGCTAAAATTAAAGAGGTAAGAAATAAAATGTTTAGAATTCGAATTCTAACATGACAACTAACATAAAAACAATAATGATTTTGAGTTGGTATCTTTGATGGTATCTTGAAGCTTTAGAATAGTTGTCCTCCGCTATTCAGTCTTGTGTTGATGGCTGATGTTTTATTGTCTGCGAGCTTAGTTTCTTTTCATGTTTCCTTATTTTTATTTCTTTTCCATTGCATAAAAAAAAAGATTGTTTAATTAGTGGAAAGTAAATATATAATTATTATTTTTTGAATATAAGGGAATATATAATTAATTGATCGACTATTATTTCAGAGAGAAAAAAAGATTCGTGACTAGGATAGAGTAGTTAGAAAGAATATAACGTGTAGATTAGGTGGGTCATTTCGTGTAAAAATGAATTAGACTAAAACTGATCACATCACTAATCAATTCCCATCCAAGCTTTAGATTGAATTGACTATCATAGTATTCGATACATTCTTATGATAAGATTTAACTTGATTTTATTCTATTCTTTTCTAAAGAGGAGAATACCTTTCTAAAATGTGAACTGCTTGTGAATCCAGAAGAGTCTTTGAAAATGACTAGGCAGTGTTAGTCTGTCACTATATTTTGTGGATGTTCTAATCATTTAGTCAAAAACATACATAACCCAGCTGTTAATTTTGTAATTTTTTTTTTTTTTACTAAAAATCATATTCATCATTCAAAATTAGTAAAATACATCTAAAACAACACAAATTCAATGTTCTTATTAAAACTAAAAAAAGGATTGATTTGCCAACAAATTCACATTACTCATATTATTGATTCTAAAACACATATTTCAGAATCTGTAACATTAACACTTATGTTTTTGATTGAATTTACAATGAATTGAAGTTAATTTGTCAATATAAACCAAATTAACAAATACTGCAATAAGATGGAAAACAAAACAACTTTGTGTCAAGACGACAAACAAAACAATGTCGCATCACATAAAAACATAAAAGAAAAATCAAATCTAAGAAGAAATTAGTTATTGATAGTTAGAAGTTAGTTGTAATTGATTATATAAAGTAATCAAACATTCATTTGGTACTAATCAGTAATCACTTTTGCCAAAACAAAAAAAAAAGTTACATATAATAGATTATTGATATTAATTAATCAAATGGAGTGAACTCTTAAGAAAAAAATCTCTTGATATTTTTTTACTATATTTGAACTCAATTGCATGAGGAAATAAATTAAGAGCAAGCACAAACCATGTACACGTGCAAACAGGATAAAATAAATGGCCACGTACAAACCCATTTGCATATGTCGTATATTTTTGTATCTTATTCAGAATTCTATGAATACTTGATCCTCCAATGATCGATTAATTTATAGTGCCGTTATCGTGAACAACGATGACAACCAGGCATATCCACCAACAAATATTCATGGTCGATCTGACATATGTGTAAGAATTTTTCTTTCACAATGTGGGAATCTTCCAAAGTTTCATTAATAAGTCTTGAAATTAAGTTGATTAATAACGAGTCTACATTCTTTACGAATTATGCGTTATATTAGTTAGATTTCAACAAAATTAAAACATGCTTTTAGCTTGATTACATATAATCTATAGGATAATACGTATAGCGTTTGTCAACAAAATCACATTTCTATTTTGATACATCTTTATCAATATAATGTATTAAAAGCTTAACAAAATATCATAAAGTATCCGTCCACATTTAAATGCTAACTGGAAGAAGTGTTCTAATTCATATCTTAAAATATTTGGACCTCCTGAAAAAATATAGTATATCTTTAGATTTCTTAGAACCTTTTAATTTTTAGATTGATGATTTGAAAGAAACTGGTCGTTTACCTTTTTTTAGTACACGTAACTTTGAAAGAAAAAAGTGTATGTTACCGAAAATATTCATCGATTCGCTCCATAAGAGGGGGAAAAAACAATGAAGTTTACTTTTATATATATTTTTTGAAAACAAATTAAAGATGGATTCTTAACATATATTCTAGTTAAATTCCGGCACAACATATAGTATATGGGAATTGAGAAAAAGAAAGTGGTTGTGGATATAAAAGGCTGACATGTTAAGGTTTATTAAAAGTATTACATGAGATAAGGTTTTAACATGGTTTATAAGTAGAGATAATTCTCATGTTATAAGTCGGTTTTACAAAACTGAGTTATACTCAATTTAAATTCTAATATATTATCATAGCCTATATATAAGATTCGTTGAGTCTGTTATCAGGTCATCGTTACTAAGCCACTTGGGTTACACTTCACATTTTAACTCTTGAGCATGGTGAATGTGTTAAAGTACAAGACTAGAAGATGATTCAACTGTTGGATTTATAAAATTCATATTTAATTTAATATAAACTTTTTATGAGGTGTAATTAGGTTGAGTTTGACATTTGGTATATCAACGGATCTTGACTCATTTTTAAATTTTAATTATTTTTTTTTTTGTTTTTTTTGTTGAAGAAGTTAAATTAGTCCACCTAAATTGACACCGAAGAGATTTGAGTCTGAGACCTCGAGGAGAAGTACACTCTCAGGTCCCAAGCCAATACCACCAGGTCAACCCAAGTGAGTTTTATTTTATTTTATTTTATTTTTTATTCATATTATTGAATTTAATTTTAGTAAATTACAAACTATTAGAGATATGAAAGATTTATTCTGTGTTTGTATTATTCAAATGTTTAAAATTCTAATTAGCTGAGTAAAGAATTGAAGTGCTACTAAAAAAATTCTAATTCTAATTAAAATAATTTTTTTTCTTTTCCAATTCATGAACTGGATCTAAATTTAACTCAATCAAATTAACCAAGTTTCTTCTAGTTCATTTGATTTAAGTTTGAAAAAAAAATTACACAATCCAAATCCAACTCTAATTAACCAAAACCAACACTCATTCACTGTGGTTTTATATCCACTGGATAAGGATAATGGATAATACTAAATTTAATGTAACTGTTTTTAAATATAAGCAAAATAGACTTTTTAGGTTCATTTATTTAATTATGTATATGGTTAATATAGACCACATACATTATTAAATAAATGAACTTAAAAAGTAAATTTTGCTTATATTTAGAAATAGAGAGAGTATTTTTTCAGGAGGTCCAAATATTTTAAGATATGAATTAGAACCCTTCTTCCAGTTAGCATTTAAATGTGGACGGATACTTTATGATATTTTGTTAAGCTTTTAATATATTATATTGATAAAGATGTATCAAAATAGAAATGTGATTTTGTTGACAAAAGTTATACGTATCACTTTACATGTAATCTAGCTAAAAGCATGTTTTAATTTTGTTGAAATCTAACTAATAATGCTTTAAGAGAGAATATATTCATTTTTTTAAAGTGATAGCTATTAAAATTCGTACTACAATTATGATCATAAAATGTTTGTCCTAACCAATCGAACCCATCCATTCATTTTGTCTTGAATAGTTGCTTTAGCATCGATATGTACCTTATTTGATTTGCAGCGATCAAACAGTGGCCACTCAAGAATATAATCATATATCCATAAAGATTATTCTTTAGGAATATAAACATAATAAAATTGTCTTTTAATTTAAACAATGAATTGATATAAGTGGGAAAAGATTTAGATCTAGTAGAGGAGATTAGTAGCTCAACTGATTTGAGTTAAATATCTATAAATTTTGTATCCATAACATGATAAAAAATTATCACCTTGTAGTATCATTGCGAGTTTGCATAGATAGTTAGACTTTCAACTTATATCTACCGTAAGTTCTATCTAAAATAATTTCAACATATTTATAGGGGTTTATATAAGAAATTGCAAGTAAATAATCAAAAAATCTAAAGAAATTGCCCAATTTATAGGGTTTATATAAGAAATTCGGAGGAATTTACATAAGAAATTACAAAAAATTTAGGCCGAAGCTCGGATGCGTGCCCGAGGTAGCAGGGCGGTGAAACCGCCCATGAATTTTCGTCAAGGTTGAATTAGATCTTTTTGCTTTGTATGTATAACAAGAACAATCGGTTTTTAATAATAATAAAAAAAGAACAATCAGTTTTGATGTGATGTTTCAGATTTGATTCAGTAAAATTTTGTTATTGTGTGTAACCGTATTATTTGTAATTAGCTTTTCACTTTCATTTTCTTTATTGAGGTGACGGTTTTTGATAAAAAAATTCTTCCTAAAATCACTTTTTTTTTTTATCTCTTTTAACTTAAATAAATGGTTTCACATATCTAGATTTTTGTTTCATGATTTTGTCGTCTCACGTTGTTTTGTTTTTTGTCTTAATACGACGTTGGTTGATTTCATATCTTTAATGAATCAATATCATTTTTTTTGGTCAACGATAAAAAAAACTACTACTGTGTGTATTTGACACTCACTTTTTCATACTTCAATTGTATGGATCATATATTCTTCATTGAATTGTGTTATATAACACTTTTTTTTTTATCACGCTGTATATTCCTGAAGCAAAATTAGAAGACAAAACAGGCTCACCCCAACTATATTACCACCTTAACACATTAACAATCACATACATCACCCCAAAAATATCATTTGATAAGAAATAAAGAAAACAAAAAGATGGTGCAACCCTAAACAAATTCAACAACATATAAAATTAGGTAGACCTAATGTACATGGAATCTAACACTGCTATTAAGAATGATAGAAAGTAGAAAGAAGAAATATATTGCAACAAAAATATCATTATTCAGAAAACTATTTGCCGTTAATGTCGAATATGAAAATATGCCTCCTTTTGTTGATAATGTCATAGCATTGGTTATAGTTTTTTCTCTTGTAAACTAAATGTCAAAGTGTATTCAAGAGAAATTCGCTCTCAACAAGATTTCTGGATGAAACAATTCTTGATATGGTTTTATTTACCTCTCGGTTGAACTCCCGATTACCAGGTTTCTTCCCCAGAAAACCGAAGGGTTAACATCAAACAAGAATGTAAACAATTCGTCCTTGTGCATGAATGTACTAGATTCTAAAGAAGACTGACATGAATTAATCGATCATTTCATTCAATAACGACAGAAACTGAACTGATTTTATCAACTATTGGTTCCATACAAAGAATGTTTCATTTTTAGTAAAAAGCTTGAAAGCGCAGCATATTTTGAAAGTTAAAGGAGAGTACTGTTTTGTTCTGTATGAGTCACTGTGACTATGACTATATAGAGAAAAGAACCAAATGCTCTTTAGTGTATTTCCCAAAAGTTTAGGAACTCTTAACCAAAGTAAGATCATGAATGACTTGATATATAAGGACACCAATTAATCTGATGGGAAAGGTTCAGATTGAGATTCCAACTATAACCATAAGATGGCAAATTAACCGGCATAAATAAGTATTGAGAAAGAGACATTCATGTCATTATTGTGACCACATTATTGGATTGGATCAAAGAGCCTAATGGTTTAAATCTTTCTCAAATTGAATACAACATGCAGATAAACGTCCCCACTAACTCATAAAATAGTTATAATCAAGATAAGCAAAGAGTGTCACGTTCAAGTACATGCACTCTTTGCACATAATGGGAATACAATTATACATCTACTTTTGAACTCAACAATGGAATGGAATCATATACTTCTCCACACTTTCATGTTTATCCAATGATAGTGCCTATGCATATGTTCCCAATAAATATGTGTGTGCAATGGCGGCAGAAATGGGGCCATGAATAAAACTCCAACACTTATATAATATATTTTGCATGGTATATAAAATGAAACCCTAATTTGGCATACTAATTTGATGATTATTTAGGCATACAAAAAAGATTTAAAATTCTAAATTTCAACTATCATAAACAACCAATATGTATCCACACCTTATACCACACATCATACTCATGCATATCAGACATTTCTTAACTACTCCCTCTAAACTCAATCATAAGAAAAAATACTTACTTTCTCACTTATTGATGCTAAAAGTTAATTGGTTGCATTTTTCTTGATTTCATATATGAAATAGAAAATACATTTACTAGTGTATCCTTAATAAAAAGGGTCATTAGAACCAAATCTTAATGTGCTACTTGATTGATGTAACAATTCTCTCATGATAAATATTATTTGGGAAATGTTAACTTGTGTCATTAAGTGATTAAGGCACAAGTTAATGATGCAAATATAGAAATAATTTATTGGAATGTGTGCATTGCTTTTAATCTTTAACTTTTTAATGAATTGAATGCACAAAATTTTATAAAACATTTCTTCTTTCAGTTTTCTTAACATGAGTCTTAAAGACACAAGTTAACACTACCCATATTATTTTCATTTCACTTTTCTATGTTTCTCTCACTTATAAGTTCTATAAAAAATTGTAGGCTTAATTGCATGTTTAATCCCTTATCTTTATTTTAGTTTTCAATTTGGTCCCTTATGTTTTGAAAGTTTCAAGTTGGTCCCTTACATTTTAAAAGTTTCAAGTTGGTCCAAAACGTTGCTCATATTGGAATAAGTTAGTCCATTTCGCGACATGATATTGAGTTTAATAAAACAAAAAAATTAAAATAATGTTTTAAAACTAATTTTCTAAATTATAAGTTAAGTTCCATCACCCATATTGTCAACCCGAATCTTTAACTGTTATGTGACTGAAGGGACTAATTTATTCCAACGGGAGTAACGTTTTGGACCAACTTGAAACTTTTAAAACGTAAGAGATCAACTTGAAACTTTTAAAACATAAGGGATCAACTTGAAAACTAAAATAAACATAAGGGATCAAACATTCAATTAAGCCAAAATTGTAATATGGTATCTTCTTTAGTCTAATTGTCGTTTTAGCTTCTATCTATAAAGAAAATAGATAGTTAAGCAATTAAAATTCCTTCTTTTAGGCCTAATTGACATTCTAACTTCTATCTATATAAAAAAAATGGTCATGTTAACTTGTACACTTAGGACACAAGATAAGGAACTCAAAAGTAGAAATATTCTCTCAAATTTTGTGCATTTTATTTACTATAAATTCAAAAATTAAATTGAATGCACACGTTTCAACAAAAAGTTACTATGTTGGGTTCTTTATCTTGTGTCTTAAGGGCATAAGTTAACATTTCCCATAAAAAAAATGTTATGGAAAATTCATTATTTTAGCCTTATTGGCGTTCTAACTTCTATCCGGAAAGAAAATGGTTGGTTAAGCAAAATTCTTTCTTTTCGCCTAATTGGCATTATAGCTTCTATCCATCCATAATAGTAAAATTCAAACCAAACCAATGCGGTTTGGATTGGATCGGTTGTTGTGGTTTTTTAGACAATAATTTTTTTTGTTTCTAACATTAAAATCAAATTAAAAAGCTAAAATACAACATATTTTCAGCAATATTTTAAATTTCATCTAGCATTACAATTTTATTTTTATCCAACACTGTTCCAACTACATAGACCAAATTAAATATGTGGACAAAAATGTAAATCCTATTTTGTAAGAAATACAAAAGACTAAGACTTTTAAGAGTTCAAGTAGCACTTAAATACATTTTTGAAAGAAAAAGTAAAGAAGAAACTTAAGAAGATAAAAAATATGTCATTTTACAAAAGTTTCCATTGAGTTTCTATTAGTGTTGATCTAGGTGACATATATTTAATTAGTATTTTTCTTATATTGCGGTTTGATTTAGTTTGGTTCGGTTGACAAAATCAAAACCGCAAACCGAACCAAACCATGCGGTTGAGTAAAAAAATGATCCGAATACATCCGAACCAAATGCGATTTTTTACGGTTTCGCTTTGGGTTAGTTCGGTTTGCAGTTTTTCTATTGAATTTGTTCGATTTTGAATACCACTAATACATGCAATAAAAAATCATTTGTTTTAGCCTACTCTTGGTGAGAGACACGTATATAATTTAAAAATTCGCCAGAGAGATTTTTTTTTTAAGAACCAGAGATACTTTCTTATAATTTGAAACAAGTATATAAAATATAAGTATCAATAAATGTTTGAAAGGGCCAACCTATTTAGCTTGTGAAATTAAATTTTTCTATAGTATTTACATCTCACCAACGAAATTGCTCTCCCACCTGAAAACGATATTCATTGCCCCCAACGGCAATTAACTGCATTCGTTTCTTAACATTTAGTTTAGGAGCGAAAAACAGTTAACCGCCTTTGATGCTATTTTGATCTTTTTAAGGTGCGGGAAGCATTTTTTTGAAGTGTAAAGAGCAATTTCCAAAATTGTGTTGACAAATGATCATAACTAACACCCCGTAATGTATATTGGGTTTATTCAATCTTAACGCCCCCCCTCCCCATTTAAAAAAATAAACCTTCAACCCCGTCCCTATTTGTTCATTATCCTAAAAAACAAGCTTTGAAAGTTATCTCACAAACCTTTTTAAAATACAAAAATTGACTTCCAACGGTTTACACATTTGTGGGGGTGGGGACCAAAAGAGCAACAATCGCATAATAATCTAGGCGAACTATCTAGATGAACCTAGTTGAAGATATGATTGGACCATTAGATTTTGATTCGGGGATCTCTTATCCCCCTCTCGATGCTTCTCGCATTCCCTTCAAATTTAAAATTTTGCCCCGCTCAAATTATATGATATGAAGCGTGTTTTGGACAGCAAGTGACATACACTAAATGTCATCAACAAAAAATCATGTGTTTTATTGGTTCAACATATACAATTGAAAAAATATTTAACATCTATATATGTTTCAAATTTGAACTAACCTTTTATTTAAGTGTAGGAAACGTCTTAAATTGAAGGAAAAAAATGAAATGAATTAGTACCCCGGAAAAGAATAAAACAAATGAAACATAAAAGGTTTGAACAAGTATGAACTAACCTTTTGTTTAAGTGTAGGAAACGTCTCAAATGTGATGTATTCGATAAACTAAACTTGCAATATTGCATAATGTAGCAAGATTCAGATTTAAGTTTTGTTTAGAATTTTAGGTTTTGAAAACATAAACGTGGAAATGAGGGAAGGAGGTTGGATAAAACTTTTATGTTGGTATGGTTCAAATTATTTAAATCTGAATCATGTGTTTAAGTTTTAAATTAGGGTCCCATTAGTTTGAATCAGTACAAATTTGGGTTCAACTTGCACCACTTAAATGACCTGTTATAGAAGGTCTTTATCATTTTATTTGAAATAAAAAAGTACAGGTGACCAATGTAACACCCAAGGCTGACGAGGGCGGAGAGTGGTCGTCGGTGCACAAGGCATGACAATGAGCAGCTTCTAGAGGAACCAAATCACATCGGAATGAGAGAGATCCTGAAGCCGTGTAGGTATGAGACTACATGGTTGAAGGAAGACTTATAAGAATTGTTTGGTACTACCTATATCAACAAGATGCATCTTCTTTTTGCTAGCTCATTTCATACGAACTCCACAGTTAAGCGTGCTTGACTTGGAGTAGTCTTAGGATGGGTGACCTATTGGGAAGTTTCTCGGTAAGCGTGCGAGTGAGGACAAAACACCCTGAAAAGACTCGTGTTGGTTTGTAGGGTCAGTCAGCAATGCTTAAAGTCGTCTGGATGTTACGACCAACTTTGTATTGTACACAGGATCAGGATCAGACTCTCTCTTTCTTCCTCTCTCCATCACCTTCTTCCTACCTTTCACCTTCTTATAATCTCTTCACAACTTACATCTTAACATATTCATTTACTCTTTCTCCTTCCTTTCATATCAAATTATTAGTATAACTTAATTCAACAAACAATGGATCTTGAATTTGAGAATAATTCTAAAAATTTGTTGAAATTAAAACCACTAAATCCAGCTGAGGTCAAGGCATAAAACGGAAATGAAAAGTCTTTGTTAAAATCAACATCTCAGTGTATCATGTTATAGCATGTTATTGACATCATATTCAACATATCAGGAAATTCAACTTTTTTTCTAAAGCTCCTCAACACTCATCCTTTTACTTCTCCATTAACTTCTGAACATACCACATGTGTATAGCAGGAACAATATTCAAACAAAACTTATTCTAGAACACAAATTGTATATCCAGAAAAAGAAATTGGAATATCATATTTAAATTTGAGGAAAGGAAATTTTAGGTTTTGGTATCTGGGAGTTAAACCTATTTATTAACTGCAGAAGCATTAAAAAGATTTGCATTTGTTTTCAAAAAGCTGCCAAAAAATATTTATTCACTACATCCAAGTTCACGTAAGCATGAAGTACTAGTCAACTTGCTTGACAGGTTCCCAATATTCAATCTGGTGCTTTCCAATATTTTACTAATAAATCAATGACCTAAGTTAAATGGGTCCAAGTTGGACCCAAAGTTCTAGTGGTGCAAACTAAAACAAACCTTCAAATTATATAATATGAATAGAGACAAATTGAAGAAAACGAAGGGTGCACGAGAAGCACAAATGACAATAAAAATTCTCTTTTGATTTACCAATTGCTGGTAAAAATGCCATGACTCTAAAATCAAAATAAAATAAATGGAATAAAAATATATCACTTAAGAAGAATGAGGAAAAAGTTTAAGACATGCTCTATCTTTGGTTTGAGTTACAAGGGCTCGTGAGGGGACCATCCACATTAGACAAAAGGTCATGAAGGGAGTTTGGGGGACCGCTCACATTAGACAAAAGCAACCGCATAAGTGAGAGAGACATCACACTTTTATCCAAAACCTTAAGGCAATGAATTTGTGGGATCTCTCACTTATAAAATCTTCAATCTCCACTTTTCTAACCGATGTGAGACTTCTAACTCACATTTGCATACAACAATATCCCCTTCAAGTGTGTGTCCATCAAATTTAACATGCTCACCCCTCAAGCGGAAGTTCTTTCATCCACACACACTATCTTGTATTTGTAACACCGTTATCGTTTGTGCACTCAACGTCGCCGCCTGATACCACTGTTGGACACGAGGGGAGCCCGACAAACGCACAAGTGAAGTGAGAGAAGCACCACAATTTTATCCAAAATTTTAAGGCAATAAGTTCATAGATCCTCTCATTTTAAAGTGTTCAACCTCCATTTTTCTAACTGATGTGGTATTTCTAACTCACACTTGCATACAATAAAAGATAGTATGGCATTTATAAAATTATGTTATTTAATAGAGATAGTAAAGGATTTTGATTGAAATAATAAATATAAAAATAAGAAAATAAACGAGTATGGTATAAGCTCCAATTCTTCTTTTTTCTTTTTAAAGGAAGCTCAAATTCTTTTTTCTTTTTAAAGGAAGCTCAAATTCTTCTTGAAGTGTAGTATAAAAAAAACGTTATAATCTAGTGAATAAAAAATGTTATAAAGATGTTGGTAAAAAAAAATGTTATAAAGATGAGAATATTTTTTTTGAAGGAATAAAGATGAGAATATGTTAACCATATTTTAATTAATGAAATGACGTGATTCATCCCCATAAAAAAAAAACTGTATTTTATTACCTAAGAATAGTCATTTCTAAATACCTAAGAATGCAAAGAACACAACATTTTCAATGTATAACAGCGGCTGAAAACCATGGTTGTTGAAGGCGTTGTCTTTTCTTTTGAATGTTTTATTGCATATAGGCAATTGCAACAAATTAATATTTTTTTGAAGAAGTGCAACATATTAAAATTATTGTCTATAACCATTTAAAAGAAAAAAAAATAAAAATTGTCGGTGATTTTAGAAAATGCATTTTTGTTGTTGTTAATAGTGGCTACAATCTAAACCATCGTTATTATGATATTAAAAAGAACAGTTAAAAACTACTTCTATTGACTTCTAAAATCAATTTATCATATTAACATGAATCAAATATCTATAAGTAGTACTTTTTTATCATATTAACATGTAACAACGACCTTACTTAAACAATATCTCTACTATAGAGTCGTACTATTGTGTCTTTGATTTCTAAAAAAAAGTATTTATATGTTGTATAAATCAAATTAAATGTCAAACCAAACCCAAGTAAATCAATAAATTAAGGACTTCCTTTCTTGATCATTAACTCAAATCAATTTATAGATCATAAACTTCCATTACTCAAATCAATCGCACACGGAACACTATGTTGAAAAGGTTTAATGGAACGATAAGATTAAGAGATATAAAAAAAGAAACATTAATTGAAAATGAACGGTAACAAATCATAGCAGTTCAGGCTCTATTAACGGTGTCGGCGTAGAGAACCGGTATTTCATGGTTAAAAACCCAGTTACTTTGATTAGAAAAAGCTGAGTTTGTAGGACCAAATTCATCTTATCTTATCTTAAATATAAGGTTAAATCTTATCCCAAAAGTCAGCTCAAAGGATGAGGGTACTCAAACATATTTATACACTCAACAGTCTTGGAACTTGAGCGATGTGAGACTAACAACAAACAACTTCAACATCCACTCTCACATCTAGCGTGGGCCTGAGTCCAATTCCCACATCGCAATCCTTAACCCGATTCCCGGGAACCAGAAGGATGTGGGACAAACTACAAAAAACTTCAACATCTTTTCTTATCTTATCTTATATATAAAAGGAAGAAAGTTCTGCTCATAAACCCTACCAAAACCCTAGGTCAATCCTAACCCATTTTATTGTAATGTTCTTGCTTAGGCGCCAAAACGCAGACTTTTTAAAATGATAAAATGGAAATCTTACCATTCTTTGTCCTTCAACAAAAAGACTCTACCATTTGTATGATTGGATGCCTAAAATTTATCACAAGTGTTCAGAGTAACGCATGCAACAAGGTAAGTGTTACCCATGCAATAAGCCAAGCGTCATGACTAGTGAGGAATACATACAACAAACCAAGTGTCAAGAGGAATCCATACAACAAGCCAAGCGTTACCCAACCCATGCAATAAATCTAGTGTCATGACTCATGAGGAATATATATATACAACAAGCCAAATGTCAAAATGAATGCATGCATACAATAAGCTTAATGTTACTCATGCAACAAACCAAGTGTCAAGAGGAATACTTGCAACAACTCAATTGTTATTGATGCAGTAAACTCAAGTGTCAAGTGGATTACATTCAACAAGCTAAATATTATTCATGCAATAAAACATATCTATTTCTTCTGCCCTCATGAATCTCACCCCCTTTCTTTTGAACTCACAAAAACCTCAACTCTCTATCATCACTTTTTTTAAAAGGGCATCTCTCTTCTTCTCTCATAAGTCACAACCCTCTCTCTTTCTTATGGATCCTCTCTGCCTTCCCCTTATGTGCTCGCTTTTCGCAAATCACGTGACATTTGAAACATGCATCTCTATTGCAACTTCTTCAATTGATGAATTCTTATATGACTCAATCAACACCTAGATTCACACCGTCAATAAGCCCACCTCCACAATCCCTTGCTCCGACGCCAAACCTTCTGCTATTGACAATCATAGCTCGTCGCAAGGTCAATAACATGTGGCTTGAAATCAGTCTCCTCATTCTCATTCTTTCTCATATGATACTACTCTCTCTCTCTCCAACACCGGCCCTAGGCCATAGACGGGGGATGCGACGGCCTAGGGCCCATGCCAGTAGGGGGCCCAATTTTTTTTATGGAGGGGGTGTATATACTAATATTTGATTTATGGGGTATATATAGCAAAGTTTACCGAAAGGCCCCAAACATTCACATGTAGAAGGCTGGGCTGAAGTCTGTTAATATTTTTGGCCCTTTTAGCGTGATTTGCTTTAGAACATTGCTTTTTAAGCCCCCCTAAAATCTCCAAGGGCCCCCTAAAATACCGAATTTGCCCTTTTATACAACATATGGTAGATATATACCGAACCAGTTAGGAAGATAACTAGGGGATACTCAATTACATGATCCGGTAGATATAATCCAGATTCGTTAGGGATATAACTTCAAAACGGCATGTTACAGAAATTGTGGTGTTTTGTCGTAGTTATTATATAAGACATGACATTTATATAAGACAGAACACAAATTTGGTTCTCTTATTTCTTCTTTTGCACTCCACTTAAATTTTATTCTAAACTTTGCAATTTTCCATAAGAATCATACCAACAAACCGTGTTAACTTCACTCAATTGCAATCAATGTAAATCATATTTCTTCCTATCACATTGAAAGTCTACATAATTTTCATTCTTTTGACATGAACACATGAGTAATGGAAATTGCTTGCTTTGAGT
>Ga0315915_1006272_pt1 | contig 14576 bp, 11 predicted proteins | sample MpolbnodulesMG_FD_207738 | JGI IMG/M metagenome (GOLD analysis project Ga0315915, IMG submission 207738) | Medicago polymorpha root nodule microbial communities from Los Angeles, California, United States - branched nodules | ecosystem: Host-associated > Plants > Roots > Nodule | place: USA... | reverse complement strand
AGCATTTACAAATCATAACGTATTCATCAAAATAAAGCTTATCAATAAATTACACAAGGATTTTGTTTGTTGATATGAATTTGCTCTATCTATGAAAAAAAGTGCTATAATTATTGGAATCTTCTGTTCTATCAGTAGAATCTCGAACATGAATGTCACTACTCAGCCCCCATCAACTGCATAATAAGAATAACGTAGAACCTTTAATTGTGAGTTTTTTCTTCTTTTTTTGTATTCAAAAGTATGTGCTTTTGCAAGAGCAAAGATGTGGCTAAATTAAACTTACTGAAAAGTATGAATAGTTAGTGTTACCTTGAATATATCTCCAAACATCCCCATGGGGTTCCTTCGTTGTACGCCATAAAACTTCTGCGCAATCTCGTCTAGCAACTAAATCACAATTTACATGTCAAATACAGAACATCTGTTGAGTGTTGAATTCTAATTTTCAAGCCAATAGAAAAATAATCATAAGATAATAACACAAGACGAAAATATACCATATATTTGTGGATTTATTTGATAGTTGTCACCTACCAACAACAAAGACGAAAATAAAGCATACAACTTGGGATTGTAAAAGTTAGCTGACCTCATTGAAGGAAGGTTCCCTCTCAATACTTGGCTTATAGTTTGCTCTCAACATATTAAAAAGTGGAAAAGCATCTCTCTCCATCCTGCATCAAAGAAAAAATATGAAGTAAAAAGGTGTTGAATTCAGGAGCTTAATTATTGTTTATTTTCTCCCACTCTAAGAAATAGAGCCATATATTTCTAAAACAATTAAAGCACTTCACACCATAAGTGAAGAGAAGTTCTTGTATCTGGTAATAAATGAAATACAGGAGCAAACAAGCAAGAATTTTCAAATCATAGTGCGTCTCTCCCCCATCCAATTTTAAGTATGCAAAATGTCGCTTTCCTATTAATTAGAACAAAAATTAATCAATTCATCTATTGAACGATATGGACAACTCACGTTTGCAAAAGAAAATTAATGAACTGCATCAAGTCTGTCTTTGGAAACTCAATCTCAGTAGATTGAGTTTGCTTCTTTATCTCGTCCACTAGTATGTTTGCATCCTTCAAATTACCTAAAGATAAATACCTATCACGCAAGAAATGAGCAATTGTTCAGTTTGAAACCTTGTTGACATATGCATGGAATTGAAGGTCAAAGACATCAACCAAAGAAAACGAGGATTTTAAATTCAACAAGTAAATTAGCATCCCAGAAAACAGATGATGAGTGCCCTTATAGCCGCTAAACGGAATTAGTGAAGGGTTGTTCAGAACAATGCATGCATCCATGATAAATAGCAAGACAACTGAAGTGAAAATTCTCCTTGTTTATCACATAGAAAGCAGATCAGCTATCATTTCTTTCAAGTTTTTCATATTGCGAGAAACAATATATACTAATCTTGCATTCAATGATCTGAACAGGAAGCGTTTATTTTTACAATCAACACTTTGATGCTAACACATAGTGCAATATAGAAAATGAATTTAAGCCGAGTTAAAAAGCATTCAGAAACATAAAAAGTTTGTGCTGAGTGTATCTATGAACTAAAGTTGTAATGCAATAAGCAAAAAACTTAAATTTCATCCTAGTATAAATGGTTATTTAGGTATCATAAGCATAAATTATCTTGGGTATCCAAGAATGACAATATGTATAATATCGGGGAATCCCAAAGTGAAAATTATGTTCTCAAATACTTGTATGATTTTACCTTAAAACAGCCCGAGCAATGGCCAAATCATCTTCACCAGGATAACACTGCAATATTTGAAAAGCATATCAGTGAACCTTCCAAAAAAACCATGCCACAAATACAGAATGAATAATGCCAGTTAACTCCAGAATTTAGTTTGAGGAATAGTATTATATAAAGTTCAAAACATAATGCACATTGAACCAAGTTTTAGCATAAAAAGTAAGACAAAAATTGTTTGGTATGCCGCCTCAACAGAATTTTGTAAAGTTGAACCAAATATAAAAAAGTTAGGGGGCTAACCTTGCCCAAAAAGTTCACTAGTGTAGAAGCGAACTTCTGTGTATCATTTCCTCTCACAAAATGATATGTCACTCTATTCATATCCTGCATGTAAAAAGCACATTGTCATTCGTTTACACAAACAAAGGTCGTAATAGTTTCAAAGATAAGTGAAGCTTTTCAATCTATACATATTATGAATTCAAGAGAAGCAACAATGAAGATTCCCTAGAAGGCAATATTATGAAACATACCACCTCAGGACTTTCAGAAAATATGTATTCAGCTAGCATAATGTGCAGTTCTGGAGCTCCACTACTACTTGTTCCAAATTCAGCAGACCACCTGGATAAAATAGCAGCAAAGCGAGAAATATTGCTAAGAGGTACATATAATTGCAAATAAATACAAAAGCATGCCACTCACTTGTAAACGGCTCCATACCACTTGAAAAAGACTTATTTAATTAAGTATCATTATATAATTCATGTCATGTTATGAAAGCATAAATACAAAAGCACACTGTAATTCCAACAAAAGTTACAAAGCCTTGATATTCTACATGCTTGGAGCTTCTATGCTAGAACACATGCTGTGTTATAGATATCAAAAGGATCTTTCTATAGCTTTTATGTGAACTGAACTCTATTATTTTTAAGAAGGGTCGGCTTAACAAGACAACCTTATGATTTTATAAAAATTATGTCAGCCATATGTCTTAATAGCCATACAACACTCAACAAACGAGGGTGAGTGTCGCATAATTAGCCAATTGTATGGAAAAGAGAGGGGATCAGTAAAAGCAAAGTATAATTTATAATATTTCACATTCACTTGCATGGAAAAGAGAGGAGATCAGTAAAAGCAAAGTATAATCTATAATAATATTTTAATTTTGAGAAGTCTCACTTAATAGCAGCTTTTAAGAACGAGGAGCAGCCCTCAACACGTGTTTTTGCACTTCCAAGGTTTTCTGAAAGTTGCTGCATGTCATCAACATCCCAAAGGTGTTGTGGCAATGGAACCCGAGGAAATCCTTCATAGATTTTTTTTAGACGATCTGCCATCAAAATTTATTAGTAATTAGTAACAAGAATGAATGTTTTGTGACCAAATATTATATAATCTAAATAAGATTATAAAAAAAATAATTACTGAAGAATAAATATAATAAAAGCAAATACATGTTAATCACCAAATTAAAAATCTCATGGGATTAAACTACTAAGTTAGAACAGAATATAATAAAAGTAAGTGTTCTAAACTGACCATAGGACAGGGATTAAACTACTGAGTTAGAACAGAATATAATAAAAGCAAGTGTTCTAAACTGACCATAGGACAAAAAGAAAATAACTTACATTGCATCACAGGCTCAAAAAATAAACTACTAACAAATAATTTAAGCGTAAAAGAAAGGATAAGAACGCACCAAGAGTTTCATCATCATAAGGAATTTTCCCTTTCACTAATGTCTCCACAAACAATAAAGCAAGCTCTGCTCCACAGGTAACCTTAGATAAATAGAAGATAAAACTTAAACTTTGTTGTTTGTCAATTGTTAAAACTATTTGCATTTCTTCTTATCATAAAGTTAAAAATTAAAACTAAATGTAAACTTGGATAGAAATGTCAAAAGGATTCAGGATCCTCCATATGTGCCTTTCCTTTCTCTCTTGATCACTTTTTCATTCATTTATATTTCCTAAAAGCAACTAACTTTTAGCAACCAATGCTTTCAGGTGTCCCAGAAAATGTAGCAAATAGCTTTGTCCATCCATGTCATAAGGCAACGATGAAAAATCTAATAATTGCTCCTACGTGGCTAATAAAGATCATAAATTTGATTAAAGTATATCTCAAAAGACAACAAAATATAAAGTGGTAGAACCTGCCCATGAGCCAATTGAATGCATGCTCCTGAATGTAGCAGATCTAATGCTTCGGTGTACCTCTGAGCAGTTACATATCTGCAGAAAAACATGTACGCACATCAGTTTCTACTCTCTACAACTCAATTGATCAGTATGTATTAGTTGATTCTGTTATCAACCAAAATAACAAATCTTGACTTCAACAAGCACCCTTTAATTAAACAACACTCTCCAATTATAAGCACCAAATAACGGCTCCGTCTACCGTGCATAAATTGCATAGGTCTTGTACTGTGCAAGACCTTTTTAAATGCTTTGATAAAAAAAAAACTCCACCAAAATTAATGGTATACCCTCTATACCTATTACAGATGTAAAATTTAGTTACATATTAGTTAGATTAGTTAGAAGTTAGTTGGTTTAATTGACTGTATATGCTTTAATGTACTACTTGATGCAACAACTCAATCATAAACAATATTATTTCCATTTCACTTTTCTATACTTTTCTCTCAATTATGAGTTCTATCAAGAATTGTAATATCTTTTCTCTCTCTCCCCTTTGGCACTGTTTCGATTTATCTCTGCATCCTTATTCTTTCTCCGCCGTTTCCTTCCTCCACCTCCACATCAAGCCCTTCATCTTCTAATAAATCAAAGAAACAAAATTATGCTTTGGAAGGCGCTTATAAATAATAATTATGGGGTTCAATTTGATTTGTGGTCTTGGTGTGATTTATAAAAAACAAATTACAGAAACTCGATGTTTCGAAACTAAAATTAGATGGTTATGGCATTTGCATCTCTTGACTATTCCTTAGTTTTTGTTTTGTTTGCTTTACATATAAAACATCATAACAATTTCTTTCTCAGCAACATGCATAACTTTGTTTATTTCAATGAGCATAACCCTTTGCTTTGCATGTGACTGAGTTGAATTCTTTGCTGCACAGTCATAGCAAATAGTACAAACTCGATTTTGGTAATTGTGAGTATTACATGCAAACTAGGTTATATAGATATGGTAGCGTGTGTCATTTCAATCATCATCAAGGGTTGATGTGAGTATTACATGTGGACGGTGAATTGTAAAGGGGGTGGGGGCAATGGCAGCAGATTGGACGAATGGTGGGTCTTTGGTTGGAGGTGTAGTAGCTCTGGTTCTGCGACAGTAGTAGATGGTCATGACGGTTTCTGGGTTCTGGAGGGAAAGGGTATGCGGTAGATGATCTAACATAACTGTAGTGGGACTAATATAAATCTACAGTTAAAAAAAGTGAAGCAAAGTGCATAACCTAAACAATGTATAATGGCGAAGAACCTTGCATTCTTCACCCCTCTGAAAACTCTAAACCGGTTCATAAGAAAATACCACCTCCTATAATTCAGCATTCACCAAAATTTCCAAAAGTTTACACTACCTGAAATTGCACTGTCCAGCTCCAAAAAGAATATAAATATTACAAAAATATAGGGTATATCTATTCTCTAAATTAAATCTTTTGCACTGATTCTGTACTTGTCCTTCTGAGCGACCACCAATATAAACTACTATTGCTCACATTTAACTAATCCGCCACCCCAAATTTGTAGCTTTTTTCCTGAGTTAATCTAATAAACTATGTATGTGCTTGCAGATGAATGAAAATAAGTATGGAAAACTTAATTATTTACAATTTTATAATTTTCAAATTTAAGATAAAATGAAGACTACATAATAAACTTTTACATTGAAAATAGAGCTGTAAATAATGTAGGGTCGGTACCCTTGGCTTCTCAGAGCGCCTTCGACCTTGACGCTCACAGGGCTGTGTACAGTATCATGGGATTCGGTGCCCACATGAAGGCACCCACTAAAAGCTCGAGGAGGGAGCACTATAAGAGGAAGCCGTAGTCCCTAGAGTAGGAAATTCATTATTTCTTCAATACACACCAAATATCCTACGGCACCACTCCCTCATTGGGGGATGTATCCTAGGTTTGTATTCTAGACTAGAACAAAAACACATAACGTAAACTTGGTAAAAAGTAACAGCAAGAAATTGTTCAAACCTGGCACTAATGGATTTATACATCTGTTGAGCTCCATAACAATTTCCATCTTTCACAACTTTCTCCAACTTTTCAACATTCTGCAATTCACACCATATTTAATCAAAAACCTCAACAACAAGAAAACCCAGAAACAAAAACAATGATGAAAATTAAAGCACAACCCACAACATTAATTTTCAATCAATGCACCAAAAACCATTACATCGAAAATAAAAATAAAATTTTTAATTAAAAAGAGTAATTTTTGAACGAATGTGAATAAAGAAGAAACAAAATGAATGGATCGTAGATTTTGGGTACCTCTTCAGCGGGTGGAAGCTCGAATCTTTTGGATCTCTGCCGCGCCATGGTGATGAAATTTCTGCGTGGATTTTGCAAAAGAGGGAAGAAAAAAGGGGTAAAAGAAAAACAGAAAATTATCTTATTTATAGAAGGACTTGTGTGAGAATTTTCAATTTCTTCAAGGACTAAATTGGAAATTTAGAAAACTGGTAACAAAGCAACGTGTTAATCAATTGAGATTGAGAGGGATAAGGGTTTTGTAGAATAAGGAAGATGGGTAGCAAAGTGTTGTTACTCAGAGGAACACCATTATCGTTATCATTGTCGAATCCGAAAATCCAACACAAATTGTTACAGTTTCGTAGGTTGTCTTCAAAAACAAATTGTTCTTCTCTTGATCCTCCAAATGTATCTCATTTGGCAAAAACAGCTCATATCTCTCTTACCCCAACTGAGGTTAGATTATTCTTTCAATAATAACAGTGATTTATGTTATAAACAGGGTCGACAATGACCCAACTGTTTTTCTCATTATAGTTGACTAAACACAATCATTTTACATAAAACATGGATATTGGTGACAGATCATTCGCGGAGTTGTTGTGATGCTCAGTTTCGCTACATTTGGTTACAATTTAACATTATCCTTTTTGTTCTTTCAGGTTGAAGAATTTGGTCCTAAAATTCAGCAGGTGATAGGCTGGTAAGTGAAATAAAAACTCTTTTATTTTTATAGTAATTTATTGTTATGAGTTTTCATAAATTTGCTTATTTGATTGATATTATCAGGCTTAGAGAAATGTTTTGTGTACACATAATTTGATATCCGACACTTTGTAAACATAGAGTTCGGATACAGTTTGAATTTTTTCATCATTATTTTCTCTCATCTCTGATGGAAATTGGAAAAACAAACTAGATTGAAAGTGTATTTTGTACGATATCAGATCCTCGTGTTTTATGTGTCCAGTTCATGATGCTTAGCATTTTGTTTCTAAAGGGACAAAAACTTCATTTAGATTGATTTGTGTGGCAGGTTTGGACAATTGCAGGGTGTTGATCTTCAAAGCGTTGAGCCCTCCATAAGAGCAGGTGCTCTCAAAACCAATATTCTAATTTCCATTTATTAATCATTTCATATCCTTGTTTTGGATTTTCTCTATTGTTTGTTTGCATACATTTTCATGTGAGCAAACCTTAACTTTTGAAGTACAAAAGAAAAAGTTTTGTTATGTTTTCATGGAGATGGTTTCTTATGTTGTTAAATTCTATTGTATGTTAGTTGTTCATGGTTTGGTTCAGGTAGAAGTAGAAAACCCAACGAAACTGAACCAGAAAAGTATGAACTGAACTAATTATATATTATTATTATTAACTCAACGTAATTGTGCCAGAACTTGAAACTTCCTTTGGTTTAGCATGTAGCAATTTCTGTAGCTTTTTCATCATTGAAATAAAAAATGGACAATGCCTTTCAACCTTATGATTCTTCTTGTCTCCAAGATTACAAACACAAATAGGCAAGTGAATAAAATAGACGAAAGATGAAAATAAAAAAACAGTCTTCAAGAGATACAATATATAGTTTATTAACTCATACATGGAGGTGTAGCTTATTAAATTATGAACAAATCAAACTATAAATAATTAACTTGCATTTACGATTCATTCATTCTGAACAAATAACTAAAACTAAAGAACAGTGCAGTTAAAAATCTGAAAACTTTGTTGTTTATGGGTTTTTCATTTTTTGCCATATTTGAAGCACCACAGGTTTGTGAAATTGCAGATTTAGGATTTAGTGTTCTTATAAATTATGATGCTTTTATTTAGGTTTCAGATGTTTCTTAGAGTTGCATATGACAAGAATCGGCCTTTGTAGCATGTTAGTAACTCAGCAATATAAGATTTTTTTATCTAGGATATAAGCTTTAGACCGTATGTGAAAGCAAATGAATTCCTGTCCTGCGAGATAACTGAGAGTTTAGTTCACAAATTGTCAAACACTGCTCGATTCGTGAACTATTTGGTGCAAATTGTTCTTTCCGGTGCATTTTGGTTAGCGAACTGTGTTTAAAATACCAGTACAGTCTGTGCTGTATAGTGCAAATTCTGTTCAGTTTAGTAGTTCGGTTCAGATTTTGGGGTTTTAACAGCCCTGGTTAAGAGTCGGTAGGCTGTAGCCTTCATTCATGAACTGAAAACACATGGTTTGTATCTATTTTGTATTCGCAGAGAAATGTCAGTGCTATTGCTGTCTTACACAAATAGCAAATCAATACTTTATTAAATGTTCCATATTATTTGCTTTCTTCCTGTTGCTTTCCTATACTTCACCTTGGTCATGCAAGTTTGTTTGAATATATTTTATATTTTATACAGTGGAGCATTTAGTTTTTTTTTTATTTGACAAAGGAGCAAATTTTCTAGGGTGCTCGAATTTCCACTTTATTTTATCATAAACAAAGGGAAGAAAGGAAGAGGGTAGATGAGTATCATGCCCTTAAAACAAATTTCCATCATTTAATATATTAAGTGATTCTCACCTGACATGCCTCTGCACCTGATTTTAATTCCATGAATGTTTTTTAAACGAGTGGTAGAAAACATTGGTGCTTGTTGGCTTGGCTTTAAGTTTTTAGTTTCCAATTTTTTTCATGTTATCTGCAGATACTGAAAACAATTTGCGTGAGAATACTCCTGAAACATTTGATCAACGGTGAGTTGTTTATTCATTATTTGTAAATTGGGCATATTGCATAACCAACTGACGGTGCCTGATAGATTGCTATATCCTTGACAGGGATGCCATCATCGCTTCTATTCCAACCTATGAGGAGCCTTACATTAAAGTTCCAAAAGTCCTAAATGTGGACTAGAGTTGCTTAGATGAGTTATTTTGCCTAAAAGAAACTCATGAAGACTATTATCTTGTACCTTGAATTTCTTGGTTCTTTATATGAAACCATCTCTTATTTTGAATTTTCATGATGGAAATCAGGTCATGGACTCTGTGCTTAAACAAATTTTGAAATCTTCATCATCTTAATTTGACAATTATTTAACGTGCTTGATAATGTATTTGTATATATGGATACGAGATTTATCACGAAAATTCAATAGTTCTGCTGAGACTTTCTTCAAGGTAATTTTATGCTTGTTTTGTCGATATTGGAGATGCCCGGTATTGAAGCTGTTTATGTGGAGTAGGACATGAAAATATCATATGCAGGTAAAGGATAGGATTTGTCTCTTAATATACCTTTTATTATCTTCATGGACAGTGTCATTGCTCGAATTCAACCTTTCTGATGCCCACAAGTTTTGGGATGGGTGACTTCTAAATTATAATCAGTTAGGTATAAGCATTTGGCACTCATCAATCTTGCTCTTTATTTGCCCGCCATTTGAATTCTGCTTTGTGATATGTTATGTTTGTGTTGTTGTCTTAGTGATAGATGATGACTTATTTTGCTTTTCTTGTTTTTGGGCATTTTGTTGTGTTTCAGTAATTCGCTGTCCTTTTTTTTTCCCTTTCTAATCTTGACCTCCTAATAGATGTTTCAAGGTATCCCACAACTTAGCCCTTTGGGTCAACACTGGGACTAATCCTTAAGTCGGTAGTGCGGCATCCGATTATTTTGAATGGAGTTGGACTGACTCCAACCAAGCAACTCCATCAAACTCGTGTTCTTTTTCTATAGAAGAACCATGTTGCCACTTGCCAACCCTCCGGAAAACATTGGTAATTGTTTGCTTCAAACATATATCGGGATAGAGGTTAAGAAAGTTTGATGGAGCTTATTTTACCTTATATTTTTGTTTTATGCCATAGCAAAAATATACACACACTTACTTTTTATTTTTACTTCATGTCCTAATTAGTCATCTAAAGTAAGTCAAGTCCCTCTACAATTTATAGCGTTTAGCTTCAAAGAAACATAAATGGCTGTTCGTAAAAAAAAACAATGAATAACAAAAAAAAAAATTGGCAGGTCAACCCGTTGAGAGGTGGGGGTGGGTGTTTCAACTCAACCAATTAAATTGGTCCACCCCACTTTAGATGGTTTAACCATAGGGTGGGCAAAAATGAATCGGACTTGTTTGTTTTGTCACCTCTATTTCTGATGGTGTTGCTATCTGGATGAAGGAATGAACTAATTTTATATTTGGTCCTAATTGAATGTGCACACAAATGGAAGGAAAAAGTGAAAATATGTGTGATATTTAATGTGCAGATCATTTTTACCAATTGATGTTTCGAGACTTTTAATGTTACCAATTGTAGTTTCCTTCAAAAAAATATTTTTACCGATTCTAGAGTTCAAAATAATATCGTCTTGCAATTTTAGGATCTAAATTGGTTCCAGCCAAACCCATATAACCACACACATTCATGTGCATTTTGGTTGCCTGATCAAAATTGACAAAACCTTTTAAAATATTGACCATCCATACTTGATTGGACAATAGAAATGTGTCCGATTATATGTATGTAATCAATCAGAAGCAATTGAGGGGCGGATCTACGTTCAAATGAGGGTGTGCACCTACACACCCTGAACTTCTAAAAATTACACGTACAATCTTATTTTTATGCATGTAGAACACCCTGAAATTTTGGTTTTACACACCCTGATCCAAGAGACCCACCAGAGGAAATACGTGCAAGATGAGGATGAGAAATAAAATTGCATTGCAAAGCAGAGAAAAGAAGGAAAAGGAGTAAATGAGCAGAGCATATGTGGTGAAGACAGAAAAAGCCAAAGCGGCGGCTACGATCTAAAAAATGTGAGAAAATTGCTTTTCTGACTTCAAGAATTTCCTAATAACACATCGAAATGTCTAAAACACCTCCAACAGTAGTTAACTACCGATGATCAACCGGCAACAGTTAACTGCCGCTGAGCCCAATGGTAGTTAACTCACTTCGCGATTTCCCCCCAAAACCAGTACAACCCTACCTCCCTATTCACTCATCACCTTACATCATCATCACCTTACCTAAAAAATTCCCCTTTCAAAAAAAATTCTTCAAATCTTGGTTCCAAATCATTGTAGTCTGTAGATGGATTGCTAAAAGGTTTCTACACACATTTGACGTCAAAAAATAGGTATTGCAACGTTAAACTCGTTTTCATTTGAGTCATTTTTCTGCATTTTTTTTTCTTCTGACATGCAACTCAGCGGTAGTTAATTACCGATGCGGACAAAGAACCAGCTGCAGTTAACTACCGCTGGGGACTTAGAAAAATTTCAAAAAAAAATTCAAGGCAGTGCTACTACCTAATTTTTTATTTTTTTATTTATTTATGTTCTTAGCAGGTCTAACTGTCATGGTTTCTGGCTGGCCTGCTTAGCAGGTCCTGCCATGTCATATTGTGGGGAGCTTGTGTCTGCAGTTCTCTGTCTTTTAGAAGGAGTGATTCCTTGGGTTTTGGGAGAAACTTCCATCAAATTCTTTTCTAGATTTAGGTTGTGAGTATCCCTTGGGCTGGAGTAAACTTTGCTCATAGTCTGGCTCAGAGATTGTTGTTGAAACTGTTGTGAGTTCATAGAGGATGATTGTTGAATTTTCATATCACCCAGTTGTTGCAATAGAGAGTCTGGAACAGGTGGGCTGTAATGCCCAAAATCCTTAGAGTGAGAGGGGTTACTGTAATATTTTTTATCCTTTGCTTCCATAACTCTTCTCCCATATTGAGTAGACCTAATCCAAGGCCCAAGAGGAACAGCAGTACCCATATTCAATGGTGGATTCTGACATAGATTCTCAGCATGCCCTATAATTCCACATTTATAGCAGATATGTGGTAGTTTTTCATACTAGTAATCAATCCAAGTAGTTCCATCAGTAGGATTTCCCAAGTGAATTCTAGTTTGAATAGGGTTATGGATGTTGATAGCCACTTTGATTTTGATAATCTTGTTTTTGCCAGGATATTCATAAAATTCAACTGCTTCAACCTTGCCCAGAAGGGCTCCCGGACTTTCATCCATCATCTTGGTTTTGCAATGATTGGGTAGACCCCATAATTGTATCGAGATTGGAACATTATCAAAATCTAGGTTTCTGATATCTGATTCTCTGTCCCATGGCTTAAGAACAAGCCATGAGTTTCTAAAAATCCAGGGGTTGCCAAGTAGAATTCTGTCATGATCCAATTTGTTATCCATGAAGAATTGGATAATTTTTCCTTATTTTCTTGTATCTGAAGTCCTGCAGGATTTCCCCATATATTATTGAGCCCAGTTTGAATAGAGTGAATGTGTATAGGTTTATCAGTTATGAATTTGCCAAGAAAACTGCGATTGCAAGCCTCTATTCCTTCATGAATTAGATTTTCTAGGTATACAAAGAAACCAGTTTTGGGGTAGGGTTTTTTCTTTCTTGTGGTGTAGCGTTAGTGGAATTGTTTTCTTGATTGAATTGAAATTGATTTGATGCAGGTAGATACAATTGTGTTGGGAAAAGCCCAAGATTGGGAGATGAGGAAAGATGTTGATGATGATTCTGGCTAGTAAATGGATCAGTAACAAAAACCTGATGTTGAGGTGAAGGTGGGTTGGCCATGGTGGAAAAGAGAGGAAGAGATGAGGAAAAAGGATAGAAAGGAAAGAGAAAAAGGGTTACAGATTGATGAGGGTAAAAACTAGAAGGTGGCAAGGAGAAGCGTAAACAAAGGAAGAAAAGGACGAACTCTCAACCAGAGAAAGAGAGATAGGACGATAAGGAGAAACAAGAGACAAGTGCTTGAACAGAGAGGTTAGAAATTTATACATCCACGAAAGGAGATAACAACAGATACCAACTGGTCAATCCATGAACGGATGAGTGGAGAAGGAAGGATCGATAAGGGAATCAGGAAGAATCGATAAGGGAATTAGGGTTTAGTTTCTTGGTGTAATTTTGAATCGTAAAATCGTAAAGGCAAATGTTTGTAGGATTATGAAGACAACGTAAGACAGTAGAGAAGGCTTATAATTTTCAAATAAAAAGATAATCTTACCTAATGCAATTGAAATTAAACATTATACGATTTAACGGATAACACTTTCAAGATATGATATACATTTGTCCTGTGTATCATTTTTAGAATAGATTAAAATGTTTTTATTTTTATTTTATAGGTTTGAAAAAACTTAATTTAACTAATTGATTAGTGACAAACGATTGTGCTATTATCATATATTTAATTGAGAAAGCAAAGTACTAAAAAGGTGAAAATAAATTTAATAATATAATAATAGTGAGAACAGTTTCAAATAATATAATATAAGAATAGTAATAATAAAAGTAGAGTAGTGTGTGCATTAAAGTGTTAAAAAAAAGAATATTTAATAAAAAAAATAACATTTTTAATCTTAAAACAATGAATGTGTGGGAAATTTTTAGAAGGGGCTAGTAATAGTATTTTTATAGTATTTAGTTTCCTTAAGTCTTATAGTGGATGGATATTAATATTATTTTTAAAAATAAAAATAAAAACTATGGGTTTGTTTCAAAAGGATAATTTTAATGACTTCAAAATAATATGCATCAAACACATGATAGGATTAAATAATGATATCATTTTTTTTTATCATGTGTTAACCAAACATGAGATATGATAAGTGTTTATCATATCACTATCATATCTTACCCATATCAAGCTCTTTATCTTATCATGTCTCTACCACATCATATCTTGTCCTTATCAAACAATTCATCTTATCATTTCTCTATCAACTAGTCTGAATGTCTCTGAAACGACATGATATGACAATAATTTGAAATTTTAATAGTCTCTTGTTGCTTTTAAGATAAACATAAAATCTTTAAAGTTGTTATATTAAATTTTAAAAAAAGAACTAAATGAAGTGTTTTTTTTATTTAAGGGTAAATTACCATTTCGCAAATTTAAAAGACTAAATTGTTAAATATTTACCAATAATGGGGTTGGTCCAAGTGATAAGTAATTTTGCATCCTTTAACCAAGTGGTTCGGGTTCAATCCCTTTCTCTTATGGAAGAAAATTTTGAAGTAGATAAAATAGTCGCAAGGAGAGGGGGGTTGAATTGTGACCCTTTAAAAATTATTCTGTAACTTAAAATGTAATTCTCAAGTTGAAACTTGGAATGATTAAGTTAGTACCAGACTTCAGAACGTTCTGATGTCTGAGAGTGAATAAAACAATTTAACAAAGTAAATGTGTTTGTGTGTGTTTTGTGTTTGCAGTAAGTAAAGAGTAAAGGGAAGAAAAAGAACACACAAAGAGTTATAGTGGTTCACCCAACGTGGACTAGTCCACTCCTCACAATCTTGTGAGAGTTTCCACTATGATGCTTGAGATAACCTCTCAAATCCTGCACCTTACAACCTTTG
>Ga0315915_1006270_pt1 | contig 14578 bp, 9 predicted proteins | sample MpolbnodulesMG_FD_207738 | JGI IMG/M metagenome (GOLD analysis project Ga0315915, IMG submission 207738) | Medicago polymorpha root nodule microbial communities from Los Angeles, California, United States - branched nodules | ecosystem: Host-associated > Plants > Roots > Nodule | place: USA... | reverse complement strand
CTAAACAAGCAAGTTTATAGCGCAAAGTAATTAAATAAAACCAAGAGGTTCCCGTAGAGTACTACGGACGTAAAGGGTGCTAACACCTTCCCTTTATGTAACTAACCCCCGAACCCTAAATCTTTTTTCAAAGGGGTGTTTTGAACTTTTTTCCCCTTTTCTCTTAAAAATTAAATGTTCAGTCGTGAAACAAATTAGTAAGTCAAAAGCTAGTCAAATAGCCTTGACCTCCGAAAAATGACGCGACACTCTTAAAAAAATTGGAATCATGGAGGGTAAAATTATTATAAGTGTGGATAAGACCTGATGTAATTCTGTTGATGCAATACAAGCTAGATGAAATGGATTAACCATATTATCTATTATAAGAATAAAATGTTATTTTTTAAAGCTAATACTCAAATGTTTAACAAAATCCTTTGTTAAAAATATGTGATGATACAACTGTGGTCAATAAATTTTCAACTTGAATGCTAAACCAATTTTTCAAATGATTGGTGAATTTTATTGTATTTGACTCTTCTAAAATGAGTAATATCAACATCAATTATCATACCATGAGTTTGTTAAAATAACAACTCTTGTTTTTTTCATACTTTATTATACTTTATTCATTTTAGAGGATCCAAATCCAATTTATCGGATTAAGTCACATACATCAATTTTGTTTTAAGATTTCAAAAATTGTAACTAAAGAGAATCCCAATAGGTGCTTTGCATATTAAGCAATACCACTAAATAGCATTCGTAAAAGGGTAGAATAGTGCTCTTCTCCCAACAATTTTTGCTCGTTCCCATACAAACTTCCCAAAATACTCCTGCGTGCGTTAACTCACGTGGGAGTTAAACTTTGCGTGACTTAACTTACACAGGTGTTATACCTTACATGACTTAAGTCACGTTGAAAAACCCCCACTATTTTCATCAATCATTTCTTCTCCATAGCATCGATGAATTAAAACAACAACCCTAATATAATCTCAACTCCTTTCATATGCTTATATGCTCATATGCGCTGCAGCTTGTCTTTCAAATTCCAACTATTTTATGATTCTTCACATGCCAACATTCCAACTATTTGATATTTTATTAATATGCAACAGAATTCAACATGATAACAACAATTGAATTATTATATTTTGCCCACCACTTGGCTCTCTCTTCCTCTTTCACAATTATTTTAGGACTGCAAAACTTGTTGTTCTCTTCCTTGTTTAACCCATCGATGCTATGGAGAAGAAATGATTGATGAAAATATTGGGGTTTTTCAACATAACTTAAGTCACGCATAGTTTAACACCTGCGCCGAGAGTTAATTCACGCAGGGGCATTTTCTGAAGTTCAGTTGGGAGCAAACAAAAATTGTTGGGAGAAGAGCAATAATCAAAAGGGTATGGTACTTAACATGTTGTAATGCTTGCACAACTAAGCTTCTCTCATCTTTTATTTAGATATATAGTAAATAATCGAATATATATAGTAAATAAATCGTTGTCGAAACATAAGGTGTAGAGCTAAAGGTGGCAAATGTTGGATTATAGGGATGATATATTTTTAATTTTTTTGAAGGAGGAATCTTGTTAGGTAGAAAAATGCAAATGTGTACGAGAAAAATTCACATAAATCCAACTAATAAAACTTTTTATTCAATGCTTAATTATTACTAGTTGATTCTTCCGGATTACAAAAGAAAGCGTTGTGGTGAATTGTTCTCATTTCGCACAATTGCTACATTTGATTTTGCACGCTGGATTGAATTGATTTTAAACAATGAGCAAATCTATACAAACTATATTGATTTTCTTATTTGATCCTGCAATAAATTTAAGTGCAAATATCAACAAAAACTGATCCAAATTTGGATTTAATCATGTTTGTTTTCAATTAATTGTTATGTATATGAGACATACTGAAAATTAGTTTTTATCTTGACAGTAATAGAAGCACATTTCTGTTGACTGTTTTAAACATTAAGCTTGAGTCGACTTAAATGTAAAAAAATATCCGTTAGGCATACCTATAGGTTAATTTTTTATTTTGCTTTCGCACCGGTTTCCGACCCACCAAAGGTGGGCGACTAATCCGGCTCGTGCGTAGAGGCATGCGCACTAGCCAAGCGTTGTTCCCCCTGGGAATCGAACCCGGTATTCCCCAGATACGTCCTTGGAAGGAGCTCCTTGCCACTGGAGCCCAAGCAACTTGGTTACCTATAGGATAATTTTGTAAATTTCTTTTGCCACAACATTAGCACTTGGGTAATCATGCTTTGCTGCAGAACACACATTTGTGTTAATATAGTGAAGAATGAAAGCAATCACAAGCTTCCAGTACACTCACTTTTACACATCAGTCACTGCAAATTGAATGGCTTCATGACCCCAAACCCCATAACAAATTAAAAAATAAAACAATTATTTAGAATAAGAAAAACAAAGTGGCTGGTGGGCTGAAGACCCATTCTCGAGTAACAAACAGGTTTCTCTTTTGTCGTCACGTTCTGGAGCTCCTGTCTACCACTGTTTCTTGCACTATGATAAACTAGTTTATATATGAATCCTAGGCAAAACGTCTAACTAGTTAACAGACTCTTCAGATGTTTTTGCACAAAGTAATGGAGTTAAATTCATCATATGACAGTAATTATCTTGTCAGCCAGGCCTGTTGAAAACGTCAAATAGAACCGAGTTTTTATCTTCTTAGAGCTCCATAGTTTCTTGTCACCTAAAAACAAGAAAAAGGGTTTAGTTCCATGAAACCACACAACTCCAAAGAAGTTGTGAATAAAAAAGTTCCACTATCAACCAGTGTTATCAATAGCAGATGATAGATTATGACGGTGAGCCAAAAATCTGCCATATAAACAGGGTGTTGCGGCCAACATTCCAACTATTTGATAGATTATGACTGGCACAAAATCCGCCATGTCATAGCACCATGACACGGCATGACAAAACTGACCGCAACTGCATTTTATATTTGCTAGAACTATATCAGGGATGAATAGATCCTGGCAACATGGTGATAAGAGGCATAAGCAAAAGTATAGAAGATCAAAAAGTCAACAAACAATTCCCTTCAGTTAATCTTAACATTGTTTAGTAGGACTGAATGGGTAATTTTATTTAAGCATCACCAACAAAAATTTATTTGCAAGTGCCAAATACAGAAATTAAGAGAATCATGCGGATTTCAAGGTGATCTATCAAAAGTATCCCAAGAACATTTTTGTGACATTTAATTTGGGATATCTTGAGGTCTTTGCCACCTAAGCATAAATAAAATTCCCCTGTTCTGCTGGCTATAATTACTATGGGTAGCATGAAGGGTAATGAGTAGTAAATGTATAAGAACACAAGATGGACCATCATTTGTTCAAATAAGCATTTTGCAATAGTAATATAGATCCTATAAGAAACAGGTGAAGAATTGAAAGGGAGCACAAACCCGAGGTTGAGACGTATTTAATCTCTTTTGAGGATTGTCATCATCGTCGTCGTCGTCATCATTGTTCATGAGCATTCTATGGATTGAAGAGTTTTCTGATTTCCTCCCCCGTTTAGAAGACTGTGTAGCACCTCTACCTCTTCCCCTTGGAGCAGCCCTTTTCCGTGCCGGTAGATTGGATTCATTGTCCTATGCAAATATAAGATGCAGCAGGTTACTTAATAATTGAGAATGACAAGGATATTTCATGACAAATTACAGTTCAATGCACACAAAATTGTCAGGCAGTAGAAATCAAACTATAGCTGAACCAAAGATCTTAATATATTTCATATTTGAAGGAACTTGCATTAATCCATACCGAGCTGTCATCAATCTCTTCCACTGCATTTCCTTTGGCATCGTCACTTGAAGCCATATTATCCCCATCATCAGCACCACTTTGGATGGAAGTTGCTGCAGACCTGCATCGAGTCAATGAAATCATGTTGGATACATATTCACAGTCAAGGCACTGTCAAGGGAAAATCAGAATGACTTTATCCTAACCCTAAAATGGCAAAAATAATCTAACTTTAGATTCTTTTCATGATCTAAAAAGTGCTTTGTCCACACTGGCTAAAGCAACAGGGATGCATGAAGCAGCTATGTTGGGTATCAGAATCATGACTCTAAAAATAATATGAATATATACGAAATGGGATAAATATATTCTCACTGTAAAGACATGTTTGTTCAATCGGATAGTGTTGGACATTAAATAAAAATGAACTCATTCTTTGAGGAGGGGGGTAAGGGAGGAGCTCATTTTTTAGTCATCATCACTTCTGTGTCCCCTCTGGATTTACTTTGTTGCATAGAAATGAAAAAAGTAACTAAAATGAATTATGTCTTAGCAAATGCAACCTTTGAGAAGGGCGAAACCCTAAAGATCCATCAAGGGTTGTCTGCTTCAAGGTGCTGGAATCCTTGCCTCTGCCCCTACCCCTGCCCCTTCCTCTTCCTCTGGTTGTAGTTTGAGATGCAACAGATCCTTTCCGACCTCTGGTGCTTGGTTTTGAGCTTGATGTTGGCATGGCATCTTCATCATCGCTGAAGGAAACCGCACTGTCAGCTCCAGCTGCACTTCTGCCTTGAAAACCCTGTACGGAATAAAGAGATAAGCTAAGAATGAAGGTCATGAATAACATCACCTGCCCAAAACCCTGCTTTTTCCATAATTTTCAAATTGCAATAGCAAGTATCAATGTATAATATCATTTGTTGGATTTACCTCAAAGGACTGAGCACCAGGAGTGAACTGTGAAGAGTCCTTGGAGGGTGTGGATCGTTCCTTAACACGTTCCTAGAACAAAAAGGAGAGTGATACCAGTCACTGATCACACTTACGTGTATGTTCTGTCCACTAAATAATTCTGATCACAATGACATAATCAAAGAATCACGAAGGCCCAGTAGTTGCAAATATTGCAAAAAGAAAAGGAGATTGATGAAGGTCGAGAGGACATAGGCAACTGTAGTACCAAGATTACCTGCAACCACTATAATGCTATTTTATGAAAGCCCACGTAATAAAGGCCTTCCAATAGGCAAGGTGGACTTTTAACCTAAGGCTAAATTTAATGGAGAATAATTGATTCCTAAACTAATAACAAACAGTGGTGAAACTTCTAACCTCAAAGCACTCTCCAACTTTAACAACTAAATCTTCCACATCCAACTTCGGCTCATTTGAATCCTTAGCAATTTTGTTCTGCACAAGCATAAAAGTTAGTCATCACAGGAAGAGGAGGGTTATGACATTAACATAACACAAACAAAAAAAAATGAAGAAGAAACAATGTACTCATTCTTAATAAATAGGGTGTCGAATACAATATGTAGTAGATGCTCCAGCATGAGTATCACAGACAAAAACATAAAATGGATAAATATCATAAAGAATCTCACCCGTGTTTCATCAATATTGTACTGTACACAAGTGTAAAATGCCATTTTATCATCCTTGTTCACAAAATTGTGTAAAGCAATATCCAAATCATTGACTGGAAGTATCTCCATTTTCTGCAAAACCATCAAGAGTTAAATACATCAGAGATAAAATAAAATGATACTAGCATTTCTTTAAATTTATATTTCTTACCTTCAACAAAAGTAAAGTCAATCTAGAATTCCAGATACTAATGAAGTTGTCCAGTAAAGGTGGGCATCCCTAAGGTTGAGTTAGGCTCAACCCAGGTTCTGAGAGTTCCCAAGAAAATTAAATTGTGAATTTAAAAATATACACTACTACTTATATAGGCACATAGCACCAGAGGAACAAGAAGACAACAGCTTAAATCTTGAATTACCGATTCATTAGGATTATTTTATCTTTTTAAACTTCTGTTAATTAGGAATTGTAGATTAGGATTATTTGATCTCTGATAAATTATGCTTTTGAAGTTTTTTATCTTGACAAGATTCTGCATAACAGAACCTTTATCATCAGCAGTAGTTTTATTTCTTTATCATGATAAGATTCTGAATAGCAGAATCATTCCTTATCAGTAGTAGTTTGATAAGAATCACTTCATTATTTGTAGCCTTCTGAAACAGCCAGACTGGTATTGCAAACATGAAAGAAATCATTTTTCTAGGAAACTCTGTTAGTATAGGATGGGTTCTGTCAAGGACTAGTCTGCTTCTTGTTTTAACCATAGATCGAAAGAAAGATTCTACCGGATGCCACGTGAAGGTTCATAACAATTGCACAGTCAGTGAGTCACATAAACCTATGTGGTTGTTCATTGTAGAAATAGGAATATATAGAAAGACTAAAGGATTAAAGTACAAAATGAATAAAATACCAGATTATTTTCAGCAACCAAAGCCTCTATGTTCTGTTGATTTAATTCTTCTGGACGAAGTCGTTCTGAATCCTCAATTTTGCCTACAAATGAATAGTGTAGGGGTAAACAATCAAATTCCCAGATGCAACTTAACCAACATGGTATTTTAGTTGCTTCAACAGAGATTGCATATGCCTTGTAAGCAATTATTAATATGTCCAATAATATTCCTTAAACATTACCTTAATGTTGATTCTAAATTTCTAATCATAACAAAAAAACAAAAAGGATGTGTAACTAAGGGAAATAAACACAGAAGTTTAAATGTGTATAGCATCCAATAATTATAAATATCCTATTTAGGTGGTTTTATGCTCTCTGCATAGCTTTTTGAATTAAAGGATATGAATCTTGTGAATTACTCCCTCCGTTTCATAATACTTGTCGTTTTTTAGGAATTTACACATACCAAGAAATCAAATAAATTTTGTTATTTTTGATAAAATTCTGTGTTATTTTCTATAATACCCTTAACCATTTATTATTTCATTCTATTATTTCTCTCTCTACAATAAATAAGCAAGGGTATTATTGTCAAGTCAATAATTAATGTTGACTTGAAACTTGAAAGTGACAAGTAATGTGAAACAAAATTATTCTCCAAATGCGACAAGTATTGTGAAACGGAGGGAGTATAATTTGGGTCACTAATATGGATGTGTAATATTCTATACAAATATTGCAAGGAGCTAAGGCAGGGCAAACTGGTGCTTAAAATAAATCACAATGGGACCCGTCATACTCAAAGTAACGGCGTCAAAGGTTGGAGTGAACAAGATTAAACTGAATTTCAAAATAAATGGATAAACCTGTACAAAAAATGTACTTTGCAACCTAAAAAGTGAAATAAAGATAAACTATATCCAGCTTCAGCAAGATAACTAATAAAAGGTGGTGTTGGATATTTTAACTGGCAAATACTGCGTTGGTAATGTCAAATGAACCGGTAAAGAAAGTTAAACAAATATTTAGATTACCTACACCCTTCTCCAATTTGGATGCCTTTGAAAATATAAGAATGTCTTGCGGGTTTGCAACCTAATATAATGATGACCAATCAACAATTGAAAAAACTTCCAAGTAAATCAGCATTAGCAGAGTTATTTGGGAAGAATGATAGAATGAAATCACCTTTCCTACATATTTCTGCCCAAATCTCTGAGGATTTATAGTCATAAATCCAGAGTAATCTACCTGTAATAAGTTTTATTGGTTGGAGACTTGGAGTTATGCCAGAAAACATTATGTAATATCTTATAAAACTAGATGTCATTACAGTCAATACACTGAACATAAGTTCAAATAAATATTAATAACAAACTCTGTCTTATGAGGGATTTGTAAATCCTACTCCATGCACGATGGATAGAGTTTAATTGGTTTGGTATCATGAAAATTACTACCTTTTCTAGAATACAAGTGTCATATCAAAACCAGTGAGATTATAGAATCATGAATTGCAGATCAAACTTCCTGCAAATTGAAATGCTAAACAGGAGGAAGTGCCCTCGAATATAGAAGTGATTTTTGACAGTCATGCTCCAGTTTATAGAAATTACCTTGATGCGTACTAGTGGAAGCTTAAGTTCTGCTCTTTGGACAACCTTCTTACTAGATTTTTCTATAAGTTTCTCAACCTGTAAAATCATCTATTATCAAAATAATGTTTATACACATATATCTCAACATAAATATACAACAAAAACCAAGTTTTACCCCACTAGGTAAGGTCGGCTATAGCCTACATGGGTCAAACAGTGCATTAATTTCTATAAATAATCATGTCTATAGCCAAACCATTAGCGCCTACAACTCTAGAGAAAAGAAACCTAGGTGGTCCTCTCCCCCAAAACTAATTAACAACAACAAGGGCACAACAATTTATACGACATAAAAAAAGAACTTTCATTCAATATCAAGGAACCCACACATACCACTTTGTCGAGATGTTCAAGAATAGAATTCTGATCATTGGAATCAATATCAGGCATATCTTTGAGTACTACCTGCATTATAAAGATTTAAATGGTTATTGAAAATGTAAATGTCATGAACTTGAGGAGCAAATTCTGTTGGACTTAATTGATATATTCCCTCCATACCTTTATAAAGTTAATATAAGACTATTTTGAGAAATTATTTGACCCTTTTTTATTAGACACCCTCCGAATTGTCCCTTGCATTATTGTTTTTTGGCTTAAATGCACTTTTGGTCGCCTTATTTTAATTTTTTTTTTAAATGAAGTTTCTGTCCCTCCATTATAAAAACCGGTTATTTTGGTACCCCAATTTTACTTTTTTTTTCATGAATTTTCCACCTCATCCCATTTTGGGGTCATTTATGCTGATCTGGTCTATTCATTAATGACGTGACAAGGCTTATATGGCCACATTGAGTATCCGTGTCAACAAAAAAATGTCTAATAAGTGTTGCCACATCATTAATAAATAGGCCACATCAGAAAAATGACCCAAAAATGAGATATGAGATGAAAATTCAGAAAAATGTAAAATTGGGGAACCAAAAAACAGTTTTTAAAATGGACAAAACTTAGATGCAGTTCTTAATGTGCTGTTTTTGTTGCTCCTCTCACAAAGACAGTTTTTGTATTTTTTATTTAAAAAAAGTGCAAAAAAACTGTCTTAAAAAAAAACTACCTTTTTGTGGGAGGAACAACAAAAACAGCACATCAAGAACTGCATCTAAGTTTGTCCTTTTAAAATAGGAGGACCAAAAGTGCATTTAAGCTTTTTATTTTTTACCAAAATACCTTAATTACTTCATCATCTCTCTCTCTCTTGAGGATTGGAAAAAGAGGTGGATTGATGAGTCCCAATACAAATTAATTAAGTGGAAAGAATGAGATGATAATTTTAAGTGTAATTTTGGAAAAGTAATACAAATCATTAACAAATTTGATGCTACAAACTAAATTAACCAACTTTCTTAATTCTTGTGTATTAGTAGTTCAAAGAGCCCTATTTCAAGAGATGGAGGGAGTAATTACTAATGAAAACAACACAATATCACCTGACCTCTGTATACTCAAAAGGCCGGACAGATGTTAAAGGTATCTTAGTAGGGCGATACTGATTTCCCTGTCAAGAATAATTAAGTCAAGAACTTATATAGAATATATAGATATATGACAATAGTTACGACTATGAAGAGTCATTAAGTTTCTCATTATATACACAACCTTAATTTCTAAAAGAAGTACATGTTTTGGCTTCGATTCTCCATCAATAAGTGATGTTGCAACCGACGATCCTGGTTGTGAAATATGAAATCCCATCCCTGGAACTTCCTAAAGAAAATTAAAATCCATATTAAGTTTGCAGAACACAACACGTATCTATCTGAGCCCACGTAAGAGATGTTTAAACAGCACACCTGAGGATCAACCAAACATTCGTGCTCATGCCCCCACACAATGAAGTCTAGAAAGCGTGGCAGGAAGTGCTCATTAATTGCATTTTTGGGATTTGTTTTCACTCTGCATACCATCGGTTCAAAACAACATCAATTGTCACGTTGATTAAAATCTTAAATCTTACACACTGAACACCATTTACACGACAAATAATTTTTCAATGTGTAGATCTTGGGTTAATCAACACATTTTTGTGATATTAAACACAATCTTTCAAAAAAGTTAGACACAAAGATAGACAACCTGTTCTGATGAAGTACCAGAATGTTGAACCAATCAGAAACTTCACACCCTTCCTGAGATTCAGGTCGCATCCACTGCACAGCATGTGGCGTCTGAAAAAGAATATACCACATACATATTTTAGAGCACTTAAATTTATGAATGAACTACTTGAGATTTGAGAGTGAAGTTTATAAATTGCGTACTTGAAACATCCTATTAAGTCTTTCATCTCTAATGTTCCCCAGGCCATATAGAGCTACAGCTGTTGAACCCTGCCATTCATAAAAATACATCTCATGACAAAATGAGATTCATGACCATCCTGCTTTTCTCATCTCCACCACCCTGTTTTAGTGTGTGGATCAGTGGAACAGTACTCAGCAACATACCTTCTTTATAAGAATAGGATTGATAGTGATCTGACCAACACCAGAACCCCCAAGAACCGTTTTTCCAAAGTAGTTGACTAGATTACAAGCTGAGAGAATATCAACTACAGAAAGGTTGTCCTGTCATAATCATTCGACAACAGATACAATTTTTCTTAGTTTAGAATAGTTGTAAACAGAATAGAATTAAGCAGACAAAATATTAATGTGAGAAGTATATATCTAGCTAAAATAGAGTGAAATAAAATCAGTTCCCTTAGAAATGAACAATTTACCACATATATCAGTGGAAAACTAGTAGAAATGGATTGGAAACATTACAAAAAGCCAATCTTTATCTTAAAAAACCCACTTCAGAATCAGTATCCAGATGATACTGAAGCACAGATCAAGAATGTACTACAGAAACTCTCCTTCTAATCGCCATTTGTTCGAGAGACCTGGTTCTCTCCCTCCTCTCAATTAAGTTCACTCTCACAAGATGTCCCACACTATTCCCTTAATTTAATTACCTTATAACAACTACCCCTGTACAAATCCCACCAAAACTGAAAAGGCAGTTATTATTCTGCTATTTTTATTAATAGTCACTAAGGTTCTAAATCCCTTGTTCCTCCTATATTTCCTAGTATAAAGTATAAACCCACCTATTCGGAGGTCCTCTATCAGAAACCAAGAAGCAAAATAAATAAAGATCATCAAACCTTCAGCATTACATACAATCTAGGTATAATATTAAAAATCTTGAGTTTTAACTATGTAGTAGTTAAAAATACAAGGCTAACAACACATTTCTCAATGCTACTCTGAATTTTTCTTGCTACAATTCAAAATACAAGGCTAACAACTCTAGCCATAGTTACAATTTGAAAACAAAATTCCCAAGCAACATATTTTCATCCAATGCCATCTTGATAAAAATTCATGGGTGAAATAAATGAATAATTAAACAGATATAAATATTTATCGCCAGTGCAATGTTGATAACCAGCCAAAATACACTTCCAAGTCCATGGGAAATATTAACGCCTTCAGTGATCTTTAGCACCCGCCCAACCCCAATTAAAGATAAAATATCACCCCCTTCACCTCTTCGACAATCACTGAGTTCCCGGTTTATAATTGATGCCCTTGTTCCAACTCCTAGCTATTTAATGTTACTAAAGCAATGAGATCAACATTGCAAGTAAAATGCATTTTAACAACCAAATATCACCACAGATCATGTCAGAAGTTAGAAAATGCCAACTTTCAAAAGGACCAATAATTTCCAACAAACAGAGAATTTCCTGAAAAGTTATTTCTTCGGATCATCTTTCTTCTTGATTGACCATGTTTAAATAAAGCAAAGAACAAACCAACTCAAGCTCATTGGATTTATTTACATATACCCTGAACAAGTTATAGCAATCTGTCTCCTCTAAAGTGAACTATGTAGTGTACTATGAGGTGTAAAGTTATAACCACTAATTGAATTATGACCAAATGCATACATGCGAATAACAAACTACGACATCGCTAAAACTTCAAATATAAAGCTTCAATTTTCGAATAAACTGGTTATAACTCCACAATTTACCCATCTAAAGTGAACCCTTCACCTTGCAGAAGCCAAAGTCTATATCCTAATACAAAGACTCCACTGATAACGAAGTTGATTAGCACCAACTATGTAAGGCCTTGTTTGGATAAACATCTTCATCAAGTGCTTGTCTGTAAGTTATTTCTAAAACATAATATAAAATTAAATTAAATTGATTTCATATAAACTATATACTGTCTCATTATGTTGTTTTTATCAATCTTTCAAACAGCTAACAAATGCTTATGACAGTAAATAAGCTCAAATAAGTCAATCCAAACAGGTCCTAAGTTAGTGACACAAGTAAACACGACAACCATTTAGGAAAACAAAAAACAAGACCAATCAAACACTACAGATATAACAAACAACAATATCAAAGATGCACATGACACATACCACTCCAGCAGGATCATCATGATTTCCATGAATAGTAAACACAGGCAAACCAACATTGAAATGAGGATCTTCATAATTTACATGACCAAACCTGTGAAAAAAAAATTCCACAACATAACATTCACTAACTAATCACACATAAAAACCACGAAAGTCATCATTATTTAGTAAACAATAATATCAAAAAGGTTTACATATGATTTTAATCCCAACATTTGTAGCATTTTTTGGTTTTAGTACCCGTAAGTTTTTTCGACTCGATATCCTACAAATTAAAAAAAGGTTTGCTTTTAGTCTATGACGTCAACTTATTGGACTACATGGCATGATTTTATTGGGTCACATATGATGTTAGGACACTAAAAGCAACAATTTATTAATTTGCAAAGACTGGATCTAAAAAAAAAAAACACGCTATAATTGCATGGACAATGGACACGACACTGACATGTCCGGTAATAATTTTAGTAAATGATATAATTGCATGTGTTGGTGTCAGACACTAACAATGTCAAACACATCTTCAATCATGTCTGTGCTACGTAGCAACTTAACATTCACTAACTGTAACACATAATAACTATCAAAATCATCATTCAGTAAACAACATAAGAGTTTAATAACTATACATACACTGACAGTGTAGACTTATTTTACACATGCATCCAATGATGCATTGCATGTCAATTAATTTAATGAATATAACAACTCATTAAATTCACAAGATAATATAAAATAAAAAAAAAGAAGAACGAGAGTATTTGGAAACGAACGTGTTCTGAAAATTGAGAGTTTGATCGCTAACAACTTGAAAAGGAACAGGACGATCATTAAGACAGTATCTCCTTAGAATCTCAATAGCTTTGACTAGAGTTGACCTAGAAGGTTTATTTTCATGGAAAAGGTCACCACCGAGTAGCATGAAATCGACATGCTTCTTTTCTGCTATTGAGCAAATTTCTTCGAATGCTTGGAAGGAATCATGGCGTCGAACTTCGTCTTTCTCCATGTAACCTAAGTGACAATCGGTTGCTATTAGGATTCGAAGCGTGTTTTCTTCAGCGTCCGCCATTGCTGCTGAGCTTGAGAGAGTGAGGGAATGTTGCAAATTAGGGATGCTTGGCTCTTCGTGAAAACGTCACTCAGTGTTTTAAATTTTTTATTTCATTTCTAGGATTATAATATTTGATTTGATAGGCAAAATTATATTTTTAATCCTTTAATTTAATTTCGGTTTGGTCTTTTTTTTTTTTTTACAATTCAATTTTCTATTTTTAGTCTATGAATTTTCGAGATTCAAAACTAATATTTATACGCAAATATGGATGAAAGATCATAGATTTAAAGATTGAGAAGTTGTAAGAAAATAAAAATATGAATTTGAAGTTTGAAAATTCACATGTAAATGAAACAAAAAGACAATTAAAATGACAAAAAAAAGGACTAAATTGTTATTTAGAATTAAGTTAAAGAACTAAAAATTGTAATTTTGTCTATTTGATACTTTAAAATTGAAGACTTTAATATTTGATATCTTTTTTTTTTTTTTTAAGAAGGCAAAATAGAATTTATTAAAATTACAATGAATCATAACCAACACAAAAAATGCTATAATAAGATGCGAAAAATCCAAAATACAAAGAAAAACAAAAAGTTGTACCAAAACCCTCACCGAACATACAAAAAAAAAACCTTAACCAACATCGCAAGTTGCCACATAAAACAGCATCCTCCACCTACGTTCGGTTGCTCGCACACAAGCCCCAAACAACAATGCCAGGAACCAAAACAACAACAAACAACCTTTGAAAAACAAACGCTTGAAGCAACAACAACCACCTTCGTCACAACAACAAACCCGAGACTTGCTCACCACCATCACCACCTCACACCACCATCACTTCCACCCCAATTCAAATCTGCCACCACAAAAACCACCATGAGCCACCACGATCACGCCACAACTGTTGAGACAAAATCCTTATTTGATGTTTTAAAGATTACAAACATATTATATTTATTTAATCTTGTTATCTACTAATTCTTTTTGTGAGAATTTGTTTCATGAGAATGTACTGAGAACGTTTTGGCCAATACGAAGAAATTGGAACAGTACATCGAAAGTGAACAAGTCTGCACAGCAAGAAAGCATGGCAGATTATGATATTGCAAGATGTCTCTTGGGCCATTGAAAAAAGGTTCAACCCATTTGGA
>Ga0315915_1006267_pt1 | contig 14583 bp, 9 predicted proteins | sample MpolbnodulesMG_FD_207738 | JGI IMG/M metagenome (GOLD analysis project Ga0315915, IMG submission 207738) | Medicago polymorpha root nodule microbial communities from Los Angeles, California, United States - branched nodules | ecosystem: Host-associated > Plants > Roots > Nodule | place: USA... | reverse complement strand
AAAAAGAATTTACCCAATTTTTAAGCTTATTTATAAATTTAATAGTCTTTTTTTTTATAAAAAAAAATATAATTAATATTATTTTTAGGCTTAATTGCAGTTTTAACCCCCTAACTTTCCCAAAGTTACGATTTTGACTCCCTAAGAAAAAACTACAAAACAGCCCCCTAAGTTTTGCAACTGTAGCAGTTTTGGCCCCCAAGATTGATATTGATTCGGTCTACGCTGACGTGGCACCCTAAGTGGGTGCCACGTGTTATTATTATTATTTTTTTTGCCTTGGGGCCAAAACTGCTACAGTTGCAAAAACTTAGGGGATTGTTTTATAGTTTTTTTCCTTAAGGGGCCAAAATCACAACTTTGGAAAAGTTAGGAGGCTAAAACTGCAATTAAGCCTTCTTTTTACTATTAGCATCTTTAATAGGGTGAACTAAATTACTTTTTTTGGGACTAAATTATCATGTAGAATTTAAACAATCTATAGTTGATTCAAGTAGTTTTATTTTAGTGGTTGTTGTTTATAAAGAACCTAAACTTAAACTCCACATGTTTGTATTTTTTATTTGTAATTAAATTTGATTTAAATTTAATATTAAATTTCACTATTTTAATTAAAATTCATAAAAATATTAATTATTAAAGTTGTAGAAAAATTATTTTAATAAACTTTACTCTAACAAGTTGTAAAAAAAATAATAACTCCTAAAAAAGTTGTAAAAAATAATAAATATATGATATTCCACTAAAAAAATAATAAATATAAATATATAATCCTCGGTTCAAAATGAAAAATGATATAATATTTCAGAATTATAACTGTTTTAATAAGGATATTAATTATGATCGTTAGTGAAAAGAAAAAAAAAATTGGAGTATTATAGAGAGAGAAGTTAGAGAGAAGAGAGAGCATGTATTTTGTCTTCTCCGCTCACAGCAATCCCCCACTCCAACAAACTAAAATACCCCTTGACCTTCACAAAGATTTGGGGTCTACCCAAGAGATCACTCCTAGGGAAAAAGAAGATTTGTTTGAGAAGAAACTTGTCTGCATTGAACTTGAAGATGGTAATCGTCTTCTTCCTAAAGTCCATTTGGAGTCGATTGTATTTCAGGAATTATGTACCCCATGAAAAGATGTTCTTGTGGTGAAACTTTTAGGAAAAACTTTGGGCTATAACACCATGAAGGAACGCCTCCAAAAAATCACTTCCAGTTGTGATACTCCCAAAAGTTTATTCAAAAGTATCTATAAAGTGACAAAACAAACAAAATACAACTTTGAATTTTTTTTTTTGACATAGAAAAAGAATTTGAATTGTAGATAGAAGATTAGTTTATATTATATATTTGTCCCCTAAAAAATATTGATAAAATTCTAACACTAACAATTTTTTTTATAATTCTCTATAATTTCAAAGATCATAATAAATTTGTAATTTAAATATTGTACATGTAACAAATTGTCGTTAATATAAATTTTAAAATAAGTGTTATATACAAGACAAGTTTTTACTGGAAAAACAATGAAAAATTATCATACTCGGGATAAGTTACCATTAATACATATTTTAAAATAACTATTTTGCATGAGACATGTTTCTACTGATACTAATATTAATTGAATTAATATTTATTTTTTACGGTATATATATATATATATATATATAAAAGATATACAAAACTGAAATAAATCATCCAAAACAACGGGTAGCTGTGCTTGAAATATGTGTTACCGTAATATGTCCGAAATTAATTTGATAAGAGAAGAAAGTGTTGTAACACATACTTGGATCCTCTTCCGTGGAGTTTCCACCGGAGGAGGTATGATGCTCATCTCCACCATTCAATTCTTCATTAATAATTGAAACTGCATGTGGTATAAAAACGACAATAGTTTAGATTACACAATAGAATTTTTTTACCGGAGAGGATCTCTTACCGTTGTGACACTCCCAAATTTTCTTCCTATAAAGTATCTATAAATTAAGTGGCACACACAAACAAAAATGTAATTTGAATTGTACATATAAGAGGTCCCCTAAAAGATATCGATCATGATTTTAAAAAATTGTGTAACCATCTATGAAACACGAACACTTTTAGGGTAATGCATGTCGCGATGTCCGAAACTCCTATGACACTCGTACGACACGTGTCAGAGAAGTGTTTTAAATAAGTTATTTTCTTCTTTACTTTGACACTCTTAAGATCGGTGTCTGACATCTATACAACACTTATCTGAGGTGTGCAGACAACTCAAAAAAATGTCAATTTTTTTCCTCTGCTTCCACACACAGTAGATTGAAGAGTTAAAGATGTGTGAGAAATGTTGATCAACGAAGGATTATAGATATTAAAGATGATTACAACGTTTTTAAATTTTTTGATAGTAGATAAATAAATAAATAAAGCTCCAATGCTATTGTATCTTGTTATAGAACTTTTTGAATGAAATAAATTGCTTAAGTTAGATTCTTATTTATGTATTTTGGTTTTCAATTTCGATAAATTAATTAATATACAGGTAGCAGTGTCGGTGTCCTATGTTTTTTACAGTTGCGGTGTCAAGATGTCTGTGTCAGTGTCGTGGCAGATGTCAATGTCGGACTTCGCACTTCATAGGTAACCATAACATGGCCGCAATTGATTTAATGTTGTGTCCCCTAATGTTTAGTTGTAGACGTGACATCAAAGTTTTTGACATATGTGTTACCATAGTATGACTAAAAATGATTTGATAAGAGAAGAAAATGTTGTAACACGTACTTAGATCCTCTTCAGTGAAGTTTCCACCAAAGGATGCCCATCTCAACCATTCAATTTTTTTTAGTAATTGAAATGCTTGTGGTAAAAAAAAAGAAAAGACAATAGTTGAGATTACACGGGAGAAAACTTTTACGGGAGAAGTTGTGACACTCTTAAAATTTACTTCTAAAGTATCTATAAAGTGGGACACAAACAAAAAAACAACTTTGAATTGTACATAGAAGTTCCCCCTCAAAAATATCGATCAAATTCTAACACTAACAATTATTGTAATACACTATAATTTCAAAGATCACAATAAATCTGCAATTTAAAACCTATGATATAAACATAGAAGATGGAATTCACTATACACTAGCAAAGTTACATTGCTAGTTAATTTACCTTTTGTTAAAGGAGAGGAAATAGAAAGTGAGGATTGGTGAGTGATGGGAGTGAAAAATGGAGCAAATGAGGAGAAGTAAAAGAATAGGCAAATTAGAGCTAAAGGTAGCAAAGAATAGAAAATGGAGGGCACAAATGTTTTGGTGAATTTTTCTTTGAATGTGTTTATAATTGTTATCATCTTCTTTCAAAGCTTTTCTTATTCTAGGTTTTGGCTTTTTTGTACGTTACTTGCTGATAATATATACCCTTAGAGCTGGTGGTGATTTTGTGCTATAGTTCTGAAGTTGGCATAGGGTGGAGCATTGAAACTACTTCAGTCTTCATGCTTAGACTGGGATGCATTTCTGGTTATCTTATTCACTGAGGCAATGTGGACTTTAATGTCTGTGGTTCTAAATGGTTATAATCTTCTATCAAACCGTTATCTTAATTATTAAGTTTTTCTGTGGCTACATTGTAGTTATAGTGTAGTCTTTCTATCATTTGGCTTATCCCTTCAGATATGGAGCTGTATGTTGTTTATCTTTAGCTTTGTTGGTTTGTTTTGGTGGGTTATATTCTTCCCAACCTTTTGTGAAGCTGGCTGTAATGATTACACTCAAAGTATGTCTTATGCTTATGACTTATGCATTGTTTTGATAAAAATATCTTTACTTCTCCAAGTAAAAAAAAAAATTGAAAATGTTAATGAGTGTCTCTGGAGTACTCTTTAAAACCTTTAAATTGTAACTTTTATTCTTGTGTAATTAGTGCATTAAAAATCAAAATATTTAAATATTTTATAAATTAATTTCTTCTTTTAAAATTCTTAATGAGTGTGATACTCGTTAACGAGACCTAAAATTAATATCTATTTTTCAGGCAAAACGTGTTAATTGAAAAACATCTTTTTTAGGAATGAATGACATTATTTTTTTTGAGAGGTGAAAGAATGACATTATTGATTCTATTCTTTTTTTAAACAGAAAAGACAAAAAAGATGGCAATTGGCTAGCATGAAGAATTAACAATACAGTTACCATTTACATTATTTGTCCACATAAGACATAGCAGAGGGTTCTTGTACCCTCGAGTTTGGTTTCATTCAATCATTTTATTTTATACTTTTTCGGTTTTTATTCTATAATTTTTCTTTCTCTCACATCGTTTATCTGATCACCAACGGACAGATCAATTTGTAATATGTTGGAACAACAACTTATGTATTTCTATTTTTGGTAAGGTAACATGAGAAGGAGAGCATGAATTTAATTCTTACTTTGTTGTTTGTTTCAGCAGAACTACGTTTGTAATTGTAAGTTATTCTTGAATAAATAACTTTGTCAAACACTAGTTTAGAATACAAACTTTTATATATAAAGAAGAATATTAATATTCCCTTAATAAACTATTTTCACCTTTAAGAAAATATTATCATCTCATTCATTTGAACATTTACGACATAATTATATTACACTTCCTTCATAAAAATAAAAAAAAAAAACCTATATTACACTCAGCAATTCACGAGTCTCATTTAGTTATCATGAATGTAAAGTAGATGATATTGATTTGAGAGTAATGACATTCACACAAACGCATTAACATGTGCGTGTCTATACGAACTGATAACAATACAAATACAAAATAGAGAAAGGGAAAATATAAACAATGACGGAAGCTAGGGTTTCATAGAATAATAATAATAACATAACATTACAAAAGGATACTAGAGGATATATATAAAACCTAATTGACTCTAAACTAACATGCCTAATAGCATAGACCATTACTTTATTATCTAGAAAATTGTTCTTCACCCATCAAGATTTGTTCATCCCTATCCAAACTGACTAAAATACCCCCAACGTGACTTAAGTCATGCATGTGTTAAACGCAACGTGACTTAAGTCACGCTGAACTCAGCATGAATTAACTAACGCTGGGTACTGATATATCAGTAGACAACATTGAATGCATGCAACCAAGTCATTAATGATCCGTAATCAATACACGATCATAATTGAACCGAATTACACCAGTTTAACAACATAATCACGTAATCGCATATAAACGATCCAAATTACACAAATTCGTCGTTAATCACACAATTACATAATCATACATAAACGATTCAAATTACACAAATTCGTCGTTAATGACACATAATTACTTAATCACACTTAATGTTATATAAACGATCCAAATTACACAAATTCGTCGTTAAATTCCTAAAATCACATAATCGCACATAAACGATCCAAATTACACAAATTCGTTGTTAAATTACACATAACACAAATTCATTAAAATACAACATTACAGACACAAATTCAACCACATTACACTATTACACGTTAATAAATATTACACGTCAATGGATCGAACATAAAGACGTAAAATGTTATTTTGAACTATTAACTTAAACATGTAATCAACGTCTTAATCATCTTCGATAAGTTGTGAAAAATACACGGGCTTCCAAAAGTCCTCTTCCTTATCCTCCCCAGGTCCACGCATAGCACATATGCTACTACATTTCTTTGATTTTCACCAATATGGATAAAGTATTTGTTAAGTTGTGCCTTCAACTCGTCCAACTTGTCGGTGGGGGTTAAAAGACCTTAATCTTCTTCACACTCTCGTATCGGACATGAGCTTCAACTGGAACCTGTGTATCTTCAGACATGTTTCACTTCACAAAATATAATGGAATAACAAGTATGAGAATAAAACCAAATGAAAGATAAAATTAATAGTTGAATAATTAGAGACTAAAAAATGTGAGCAATAATTGGCGTGACATAACCGGCCACCAAAAAAAATTCACTTGATATATATTTATATAATATTAGTTACATATTGGCCACAAATATCAACATTACATAACCGGCCACCAAAAAATATGTCGGTATAATATCGACAAAAGATAGGACGAACACCAATAAAAAAGTGTCATAACCTATCTAACTATCGTAGTGATAGTGCATCATCTTCGTATTCTTCAATGACTTCGAATTCTTGTTTTGCTTTTTCTGGAGTGGGATTGTCACAATAAATTGGTTGAACACTTCTCATGCTCAAGCACAAAATCTAGAGACTTCCTATGCTCAAGCACAAAAGCAAGAGACTTTCTAACAAACAAATTACAAAGAATAAGTTTGGTTGAACACTTGATATACAATCAGTGGTGTTCACAATACAAAACGGTTCAAACTCTAAGACTTAAGAATTTCTAGGATATGAAAGTTTATAAGAAATTCTAAGTGTTTTGATGCACAACGATTTTAACAGTGTTTTGGCACTTGTAAAAATATTGGAGGGTCCCTACTAATCTTCAATTCTTCATTCCCTTATATAGAGGTATGAAAGAGATGTTGTAGAGGTGCCATCACATCAAAGAGTCGTTAGAGAAGCTTGATCAATCAACATTAATTTGTTGCTTGATATGGTTAATGTCATAGGAAGGAATAATTTGAAAATCATTCCTTGATAAGAAATTAACCGTTCAAATCCAGTGTAGACACAACTATAACTTGTATTATGCGCAGGAAATGTTGGAGTAGTGGAGGTAGTGGTGTAGAATTTTATTATTTGTCATTCACTGTTCTTTCTCTGAGGATAAGCATTCAAAGCCTTCTAATTCTTCAGAATATCCGTTGCTCCAGTCTTCTAATCCCTTATGCATATTTGTATCTTCAAATAACCATAATAACTGACTTTAGGGTCTTCACTTCAGCTTCTAGGTGAAATTCAGACTCTGACAATCAACTTCTGGATAATCTTCAGACTCTGACTTCTTTAGATTTTGACTTGCAACTTGGCTTATCTTGAAATTGTTTTTCCTCTAATTTGTTCTTTCAGAACCAATACTTTGTTTTAAGACATAAATTTTAGTATATGGTCATGCACACTTGAACAAATATTAGCATATTCAATTGAACTTTTAATACCTTTCTATCATCAAAACTTAAGAGGCATTGTTTACACTCATTTTGTTCCAACAATTTGAAGATGTGAAATTAATAGATTTATTATTTAAAGAAGTGTAACTATTTTAAGATGTGATATTCAATGATGTGCTTCTATATGATTATGTGTGAATGATCTGTATTTTACTAAATGTGTACTTGATATTCTTAAATGGTGTTAATGCTTATATGTTATTAAAAGATGTTGATTAAAGGCTATTGTTTAATATTAAATTAAAGTTTATATGTAAATGTGAATATGATCTGACTGTGATGTATACATGTCTAAATGTAATTGTTGTGTTCTTTTATCTGAATCTATACATGTACTTATGCATCTTTTGTATTGAATATATTTCACACCCTCTTAATTGTGATTGCCACCGATGCTTGTTGGGGGTAGACTTACAAGTTTATGATGCTTAGTTGCTGTGAATTTTTTGAGGATGACTTTGGAGCCTACTCCTCTTTTACCGCTTTTTGGGAGTTTTTATGGAGTTGATGACCTGATCCGTGACACCAAGGGTTGATGATTTATTTTATTTTAGACTATGTTTTAGAATTCTTTTGTATTCAGTTTTGTTGTAGATTTTAAAGATGTGAAAAATTACTTTCATGTTTTGAGAACTTGTCAATTGCGCATTTTTAATATTGAATGGAGTATTTTTATTAAAAAATAATATGTGGGGATTTAGGGTATTACACTGAGACCACTCAAATATGGTGTTACCACCATTCAAATTTTTAACTTCTCCAACTATGATATATGACCACTCAAATATGATTTTATCACCATTATAACCTTTAACTTCTTCAAGGGAAGAAAATATTGAAAAAGAACTATACTCTTAAGATCATTCATAATTCTGAAGGGGTATTATTCATGAAAAATGAATTATGATCTTAAAAATATTCTTTATTCCAAAGGGACGTATATTATCGAAGGGACTATGCTTTTGAGACCATTCTTAATTCTGAAGGCACATTATACCGAAAAAGGGACTATGGTCTTAAAAGCACTCTTAATTCTTAAGGGACATGATTAAGTAGGGGTGGGCATGGTTCAGTTCGGGATGAAAATTGAACCGAACCAAATTGAATTGTTTGCTAAATTTGAAATAACTGTACTGAACCGAACTGTTTGCATTTTGAACTAAACTGTTTCAAACCGAACTGAACTATTTTGAACTGAACCGAACTGTAATTATTGGTACAGTGCAAAAAACTAAAAATAAAAACAAACAAATCGAATTTTAGTTACCGAACTGAACTGAACTGTTTCAAACTGAACCAAACTGTTTAAAATGAAATTGAACTGTTTTGAACGGAACTGAAATGTTCCAGTTCCGTTTCAGAAATGTTAGTAATAGTTCAGTTTTTTTTTGGTTCAGTTCAGCAGTTCAGTTTGGTTTTTTCAGTTTTTTTCTCACCCCTAGGAATAAGGAGATGAGAAGAAGAATAGCTTGTTAATATAAGCTGGAGGGAGAAGAGAGAAATAGTTTTCGACAACTCAATAGAATTCTTTGGTGTGATTTTTGTACTAGGTGAGCTCTCCTTTTATAGGGAGAGTTTGTAACTAATTTAGAGAAACTTAAGAATTAAGTAAACTTAAAAATTAAGCAACCTACATATCAGCTCAAGTAACAAACTAATTGAAGAGTGCAATGTATTTTAAAAAACCAGATGAGTAGCTTCATATTGTATCTCGATTGCTTCCAAATTCCAATTAACTAATATATTTTGTGTTGTTCCATCATTCTTATTGCCAAATTCACGTAATTGACTAGTGCATGCTAATTCAATTGTAATTCTAATTTGGCTTTTGAGTGATTGATTCCAACAAATCTTTATTAGCGATTGGTTGCTTTTTGATCAGTGCTGATTGCAACTTTCCTTGTCTGTGGTTTCTTAAGATTTTGGCGGACCGTGAATCCGACAGCTAGGGTTCCGTTTTCGGTGGCGGTTTTGTTCTGCTCATTTGTATTTTCTTCTTCTTTTTCTTTCTGTCGTAGGACTGTTCCTTACACTTGAGCACGCGCAGTCGCGCTAATGATTTTTGGCATTACAAAGACTAATACACGCAGTTCTCATACCCAGGGGCGATCTGGTGGCGGTCGATAGTTTAGGCATGGCATACATGTGCCCTTGGCCGTGTGTGTCTGATACCGTTAATTCAACAATAATGATAGCAACTACAGTACCTACAAAGTCTTTTGCAGCGACATTGGGAGGAAAAAATTCTACTACTGATATTGATCCTTTACCGACTCCTTGCATCAAAGGAGATGCACTGAGTATTCGAATTGGCCATGATGAATATAAGCGTCGTTTGGCTGAGTGCAAGAATGCGTTGAGAGCTACACTGCCCTTGACCAAAGGGGACAAACCGTATACAACAAGGGACTTGAGCACAAAATTAGGCAAGATTTGGAAAACTACTGCTAAGTGGAAGATGGTACCGCTTAGCAAGGGCTACTATGATTTCCACTTTGAGTTGGTGGATGATTTACGTAAAATTTGGGCAGCAGGCACCATCAACGTTAAACCAGGTTTTCTTCGTCTCTCTAAGTGGACTAAAGACTTCAATTATTACTCTCAGAAGCAGACGCATGCATCGCTTTGGATTCGTTTGGTTGAGTTACCGCAGGAGTATTGATGGAAAGAACTTTGAAAGAAATTGCAAGTGCAGTTGGCACTTCTATTGATTTAGATGGTCCGACACGCAGCCGCTCTTTTGACAATTATGCACGAATATTGGTGGATATTGACTTATCTAAGAGGGCATATGACGAAATTCTTGTGGAAAGGGAATGATTTGCCTTCAAAGTGGAAGTCCAGTATGAACGGCGGCCTCTTTTCTGCCATCATTGTTATTCTTTTGGACATAATGTTACTACCTGTCAATGGCTGCATCCACAAGCCACAAAAGAGAAGTAAGATCATGGGAAACGAACTAGTGGTTGCAGAAGCTGATAGACATGCACGGGGGCGCCGTGGTCATGTTGGTGCCTCCTCGTCGGCAGATGGTGGTACTTTGCCTTGGTTTCCGGTTGCCTCTACAACAATGGCTACTCCTACACAGACGGTTGCTACCGAGCCCATTCAGACTTTGTCATCCAACTATTTCAGTTTATCTCTTCATAATGTTATCGATCATATTACTCAATGAGAGTTGCCTTGTCCGAATAGCCTGGTGTTGGATGTTGTTTCCCCAATAACGCACGATGACGTCCATTCCGAGGATGCGGAGAAGTTGCATCTGATTTCGCGGGAGGTGGTGGAGAACCCCAAGGTTTGTGATGCTACCGCTACTCTTTTTTATGTTCTGTAACATGAGCATTTCTGAAATGCGGGAGCTGGTGGAGAGTCTCAAGGTTTCGGATGCGATTGTGACACATTCATCCCTCGTAGCGCACAATGATGTGCTAGAGAGGTCTGTTGAATTGGTTTCTTCCGCAGGTATGAAGGTGTCACTGGTTCATACGGATCATCATGTTGTAGATCATGATTACGTGTATTTGGTTCCCCATATGGCCCTCTCAGATCTTCAGTTTTGGCAACAATTACTGAGGAGAGCTCTCAGATTGAGTCTTTGGTGCAAGACATGGAGTTATGGCGCTGTATTCATGAATATGATCAAAAATCACCTGAATTGCCATTTATTCCAGTTCTAATTAAGAAACAGAAGCAACATCTGAAGAAAACTACTGTTGGTAAGCCATACAAAACCCGTTGTAGGGGTGATACTTCTTCAACTGATCAATGATTGTTTTGTATTGGAATGTTTGCGTCTTCGGTAACTCGGACACAAAAATTGCCTTAAAAAATTTTAATCAGTCTCATAAGCCTGTTCTCATTTTTTTGGCTGAACCTATGATTAATTTTGTGCATGTTCCTTCTTGGAATTAGCATGGTGTTGGAATCACAAAATTTTGTACTAATGATTGAGGTAATTGCCGTGCTAATAAGTTGGCTAATATGGGGTACTCGGCTCATGGGGCGGTGTGGTTGTCGGTTCTACCTCCAGACCGTTGTGGTATGCCTCGTTATAGGTTTCCCTAGGCGGTTGTTTTCTTTCATTTTCCGTTTTTTCTTCTGTTTTTTTAGGGTTTTGGTCTAGTATCCCCTCTTGTAACTTTTTCTAATAATATTTTGAGTTTGGCGGTAGAGGATGGGGGTTCATCGGGGTGCAACCTAGTTGGGATGTCGATGGTTTCCCTTGATGCCTGTCCTTTCTCCTAGTTTAGTGAAAAAAACAAACTAATCGGATAAGTTCGAAAGGAAAAAAAAACAAACCCACAAAATTAGTTGAAACAAACTAACGAAGGAAAGATATGAAATTCAATTGGATTCTCAATCTTATCACAACTAACATAAACTAAAATTATGGGAAGTGATAATAAAAAATAATTATTACTATTATTTTAATCATTTCCAGGTATTTAAAATCAAATAGCACTGTTTAAACACTACTAATGTGTCTTCTAATTATTACTAGATCAAAGTTTAATTACTTGTTGTTTAATCTTCCAACCTTCAATTTCTTTCTAACTTCACACCAATGTTCCAACGGTAATCGTTATCATCTTCTTTCAATGTATTTTCTTATTTTTGGTTTTGGCTTTGTTGTACGTTACTTGCTGACAATATATATCCTTGGATCTGGTGGTGTTTTTGTGCTATAGTTATGAGGTTTGCATAAGGTGGAGCATTGAAACTACTTCAGTTTTCATGCTTAGACTGGGATGCATTTCTGGTTATCTTATTCAGTGAGGCAGTATCATATATGAAGCAATGTGGAGGATACACACTTTAATGTATGTGGTTCTAAATGGTTATCATCTTCTATCAAAACGTTATCTTAATCATTAAGTTTTTCTGTGGCTACATTGTAGTTATAGTGTAGTATTTCTATCATTTGGCTTATCCCTTCAGATATGGAGCTGTATGTTGTTTATCTTTACCTTTGTTGGTTTGTTATGGTGGATTGTATTCTTCCCAATCTTTTGTAAAGCTGGCTGTAATGAAAACTACTGTCTACTATTTTATAGGCAAAATGTGATGATTGAAAAACATCTTTTTTAGGAAAGAAAAACATTATTGATTCTATTTTTTTTTAAACAGAAAAAACAAAAAAGATGGCAATAATTGGCTGGCATGAGGAATTAACAAGACAGTTCCCATTTACATTATTTGTCCACAGCACAGTACGTGGCCCTTCATGTCCTGTATCCTGGTGTTTGGTTTCATTCAATCATTTTATTCTATTTTTCATTACTAAATTATAAGCCACGTTAAAAAAAAGATGTCTTAAATTATAAAGTGTTTTACAATATCAATTAAACATTAATGTAATTTTTTTTATTATACCCTCGACTATTTATAACTTTCTATTTTTTCAATTCTTTAATTTTGCTTTTCTTATATCGTTTATTAAAGACAATTTTGTAAAACAACTTATAATATCATTTTATCATACAAAATCAGTTACATTTCTTAATATGTGTGAAATGAATTCAACAATTTAAATATATTTTGCCTATTAGATATCAATATCCAATCAAATTCAAGTTAGATTAGAATTTACCTCATTTTTCCCTTAAACAAAAAAAGAATTTACCTCATTTTTTAAGTTTCTTGATTTCTCTCAAAAAAAAGAAAAAAAAGTTTCTTGATAAAATTAGTAGTCTTTTTTTTTTATACATAAAAATTTAATAGTCTTTTTTTTTTCAAGAAATTAACAGTCTTTTTACTATTAACATCTTTAGCGGGGTGAACTAAATTATTTTTGTGGTGTCAAATTGTCAGGTAGGATTTTTTTTATGTGGCCGAGGTTTGAACCTCAAACTTTGCATATATTATACTCCCTCCGTCCCAAATTGTATGATGTTTTGGGCATTTCATACATATTAAGAAATATAATTAATATTGTATGGAAAAGAGATATTATGAGTTGTTTTACAAAATTGTCTTTAATAAATGATGTTGGAAAGATAAATGAAAGAATTGAAAGAAAATAGACTAATAAATAGTTAAGGATATACTCCCTCCGCAATACATGTCCATTTTTTAGAATAATTTTGTTTCACTTTACTTGTCACTTTTAAGTTTCAATGCAACATTAATTATTAGTTTATCAATAAAACCCTTACCTATTTATTGTAGAGAGAGAAATAATAGAATGAAATAATAAATGAGTAAGGGTATTATAGAAAAAATTAAGAGAATTTCATCAAAAATGACAACATTTATTTGATTCCCTGGTATATGTAATTTCTTCAAAATGGACAAGTATTGTGAAACGGAGAAAGTAATAGGAAAAGTAACATTAATGTTACATTGGTATTGTAAAACGACATATAATTTGGGACAATTTTTTTTCCAAAGCGACGTACAATTTGAGACGGATGAAGTATATACTTGATTCATGATTCAAGTAGTTTTTTACTTTAATAGGTCTCCCAGGGTAGGAGTATTTTTCTCTAAAAAAAAAAAAATAGTGGAACAAACGTAGCTTGTATGGTTGCCGTACTCTACCAATATTCCAGGAGTATATTTGTTGCATTTATAGAATCAATCAATCACGTTTGAGACAGTTCAATTTGCCGTTCCACTTGTTCTTGCAATAAATAGAATTGATCACGTTTGACCGAAAAAACATAGAATCGACCGCAACATTTATTTTTTTGACGGAGACCACAATTTTTTTTTGGAAAATGCTAACATTGCATTGCTTTAGGACATTGTTTAAGCATATACATAAAGAATTGCTATTCAGTACGGATATTGCAGTAAGAAATTTCACGGACGCGTGTAAAATCCTAATATCCACGCGCTACCGTTCCTACACTTTTTTTAGCATAAAAAAACAAGACATAAGCAAAATACGTTTGGTTGTGAGAGCAACAAATCATCACTATTATAATAAAACTGAGTGTGTCTTCAATAGCCACTAATTAACTCATTAGCAACAGATCATCACTATTATACTAAGAAAACATTTTCCTCTGAAACAGCTCTTGTTCTTAACAATTGTTCTAGCGGAAGCAATACTGTTGGTCGTGTGAGCCATAACAAAAACCTCCGCAAGCCCTCCGCAAACTTCCTTGAGTACATCACCCACATCTACGACCTGCCAGTGTTGAAGAGGTGTGTCCAATGGTGACGGTGGGTTTACTTTTCCAGTGACGGTATCGGTCATGAATTGATGCCGGTGAAGTTGTCTTGACAGAAATCTGGAGTTTAAGAAAATAGTTGGTGGCGTAATGACCTAAGAGACTAACACACGTTTAAAAAAAAGACCATACGCGTCCGTGCATATTCGTATTCAAAATTCCCGTACCAAATATCATTTTCAAACTCTCCACCATGATCACTTCTTACTTTTAAAATCTTCATTTCTTTTTCAGACTGAATTTGAGTGCAGAAGTTACTGAATACATCATAAGCATTATCTTTGATTCTCAGGAATTTAACCCAA
>Ga0315915_1006265_pt1 | contig 14588 bp, 11 predicted proteins | sample MpolbnodulesMG_FD_207738 | JGI IMG/M metagenome (GOLD analysis project Ga0315915, IMG submission 207738) | Medicago polymorpha root nodule microbial communities from Los Angeles, California, United States - branched nodules | ecosystem: Host-associated > Plants > Roots > Nodule | place: USA... | reverse complement strand
TGTTCCATCAATCCTTACATAACACTAATGGTCGTCGAATTTCAACAAAATAAATCACGCAATAGAGCTTTGAGATTAATTGGTTCTTACGCTAAATATTGAGTTTTGAAAGTTATTTGATCACAATATCACCATAAATGTTTGTGAACGACGACAATATTGCATTAAAAGATTTAGAAAATGGATTCTCTCATGTGTGATATACATCTGTGAAAATAATATGCAATCTATCACCTTTCAACATGAGAGAGAAACACATCATCCAATTTTATTTTTTGTATATATATTTTTGTCTTTCATTTTAAATGGGAAGAGATTAAGATTACACATTAAATAAATCACTTTATAAGAGAATCCATTTCCAAGAATTTGTTACCCAAAAAGAAAAGGATTTCTGCTCTTCCCCTAACACATTTCGCTCCCACTTTGCAGCTTTGTCGAAAATGCCCTTGCGTTAGTTAACTTACACAAGTGTAAACTTATGTGTTAGTTAACTAACGTTGCGTGACTTAAGTCACGCAAGTGTAAAACACTGCGTGAGTTAACTCAACAGCCATTGAACATGCATAAGTTACTCACGCCCAGTCTGTGTAAAAAACCAACCGAGGCAGAAACCTTTATTTTCCCTAATTTTCCAATCCTTCTTTGATACATTCATTCATTCAGTCATTTGCATACATTTTTCATCATTCATTTAAGTATTCATTCAATCAAGCATTAACTCATAATTATATTACGAAAAATAACGGAATAAAACAACAGAATAAAATAACGAATAATGTCATAAAAACGCCAAAAAGCGCAAATGTAATAGGATTACAACCAAATCCAACAAAATGTCATACCAAAAAACTATACAAGTCATACTAGTCCATCCCGTGGACTCCTACTCCTTCTCCGCGGAGTCGGCATCCGCTCCAACATGCTCCACTCAGATTGTATGCCCTGCATCATGCGAAGAACCTCTGGATTACCAAACACATCAGGATGCCCCATTGCACTGTCCACTCCGGCTCTGATGTTGCCGATGATCTGGTATCGGTCTGAAGGATGTCTGGCCCACTACTGCTCAACAAGAACCTCCTCATTAGCAAACTCTATGAAGGTCAGGGCCACATCATCTGCCGCAAGAGCCTCAATGTCTATAGGAGGCCTGGGCCGTGCATGGACATACCAGTACTACCTAAGAACCCGATCTGGAAAGTGACGGACCCTCTTGTCTTTGCCAGCCATGATCCATCTGGAGTACCAGCATATGTCCTGAAAGGGCGTGATGTGTCGTCGTCTCTCGTATGGCCTCCAAATGACACGAGAATGGTCCAATGAATCAATGGCAGGTCGGTAGTGTCTAGGATTAGAAAAGCCTCTGGGAGGTTTCCATTGACTCACAAGCGGGGCAATAGTAGGGTCGTAGGCATCATCATCAATCCTCGAAATGATGTTCATGAAGTGTGCCAAAGTCCATCCCTGCAAACACAAAGAAACAAATTTATATCAGCACAAGTATTAAATGACTTAAGCCACGCTGCGTGACTTAACTAACGCAGGGGCATTATAGTATTTTCAACTGGGTGGGAGCGAAATATGATGGGGAGAAGAGCAGAAATCAAAGAAAAGTTAGTTGTTGGCGAGTGTAGCTTAGCTTCACCTACCCCTCTCTGTTTGACATAAATGATTCAACTCTAGCCAAAACCCAAAATCAGAAAGAATGTCTTTGTCGGCATCGGAGATCGCTCAGAAACTGAATCTACAACCTCATCCAGAAGGTGGATTTTACGTCGAAACATTCCGTGACCACTCTGTTCAACTTTCCACTTCTCACCTTCCATCTGAATGTAAGTATATATAAACTCTTTCTTTTCAATTTCATCAATCATACTCATTCTTTTAATCTCTCAACAACAGACAAAGTTGACCGACCAGTGTCGACCTGCATATATTTTCTGCTTCCATCTGGTACCATGTCTCGCCTTCATCGTATTCCTTCTTCTGAAACATGGCATCATTACATCGGAGAACCTATCACTGTAATTTCTCTTTCTTTTTCTTTTCTTCCAATTCTTATTGTTTATGCAGTCATTCAACATTGGTATTTGTTATTTCGTAGGTGGTGGAACTGAATGAAAAAGATTCAAGTGTGAAGTTTACATGTCTTGGATCCGATCTTACTAAGGATCAAACACCACAATACACGGTGCCTCCCAATGTCTGGTTTGGTTCTTTTCCGACCAGTGATTTTGCTGTCTCTGCAGATGGTGGATCCTTTGTGAAGGGTCCAGAAAGAGATGGTGAGACTCACTACTCTCTTGTAGGTTGCACTTGTGCCCCTGGTTTTCAGTTCCAGGATTTTGAACTTGCTAAACGTTCTTACCTCATTTCACGTTTTCCTCAATTGGTGTCTCTTGTCACTACTCTCACATTTCCCGAGTAGTGTTGCTGCCCGCTTGCCTACTTTCTACTGTTATGGTTCTTCAATATAAATAATGAGTTTTCATGTTAAAATATGTGCCACATGTAATAATAGTATCTCAAATAGAACATGTTGAAGCATTCTTAATATTATGCATTTTTGCTGTAAAAGTTGTTCTTAACTTTATCTTATTTGAGTGAAGTGTTCTGTTCTTATCTGATGAGGTAAGATATCATCCACCTTATTAGCATTCTTGATTTTCTTCGATACTGATTGCTTGCTTACTTCAACATAGTTAATGAATTTGTAGTACCTTTTCAAAATCAAATAATGATCAATATATAAACTTTTCCTTCTGCGGTTTCTGCTCCTTTGAGGAAAGAAAGAAAAAGAAACCATTCCAATGTAATATTTGCATGCTAAGAAAAAGAGACTGTTACAAAAATATCTCTTGGATTCCTAATACATATAAATTATTAAAAAAAGAAAAGAATGGGCAGAGTGGCAGCAGGGACAGATGTGCAGACTTGAAGAAAGAGTGTGTGATGATGGATGATGACACGGTTGACTGGCTAAATCTTCCTCGAGACTTTGGTTAGTTATTTATATTAAAAAATTTGAATACAATTGATGTTCTTCGATTCCGGAGTGTCTGTGCTTTATGGCGCTCTATTCTTTCCCCATCTCATACAAGATGCTAAGTTTTTGCTACTCACCGAAACCAAAATACTTTGCATACAACCATTATTGCCAACTTGTTCTAATAAAGGGTGAATCATAAAGGTTGAAAAATTGAAATCTGGCATTTTTCGTCACTTAGATATTTCGACTAACAATCATATCTCACACACATTCCCATCTAATGTGTTAGATTTCATGAACTTCCGAGTTAAGGAAATGTTTCAAGCACATACTCTCAATTTTTCTAGATATGAACGTGGTTTAATTGCATTTGAGCCCCTTTATGGTGTTTATAAAGTAGTATTGTTTTCTGTTGAGGGTGTCAGTCAAATGGCCTTTGCCCTTCATGAAGATGGAAAATTGGTGTTTCCAATATTGGATATAACAATTTGATTATAGAGGCTGATGAGAATAGAGTCTATAATGATATAATCCTTTATATGGGGAAGGTTTATGTTGTGGATAAAAGTGGAATTATTTTCTGGATCAAGTGTTCATCCTTTAAGTTGGTTCAGTCTTCACCCTCCTTAAATAATGATGATAGCAAGAAGCGTTTGGTGGAGTCGCATGGAAGTCTTTTTGTGGTTGAAATGTATTTCAGAAGAACTGGTATCAATACATGTAAATTAGTCATGGATACCAGTGTTTTTAAGATAGATGAAGAATCAAGTAGATGGCTTCGTGTAGTAGACTTGGGTGATGTTCTGTTCGTTTTGGGTAAAGACTTGAACTTTTCATTGTCTGCTAATGATTATTATGGATTTGAAGAAAATTGCATCTACTTCGGTCTTTTAGGCAGGACTGCTCGTTACAGCTTGAATGATCCAGGGTTTAAGTATGTTGAAGACATTTTTTCGGCCTTGTCCAACTTTGTTCAATTCTAACGGTGTATCCAATGAACATTAAGTGTGCTGCAGATCATGACCCCTACTGAGTAAGGTGGATATGACCAACTCTGCATCCTCTGGCATCCGTTCTTAGTCGGTTGTGATCTATCCTTGGACTGCAAGTATTTTATGTATTTTACAATGGTCTATAGAATGATTTATGTCTTGTAGAAAACCCACTTTATTTTCTTGTACTGTGTTGATACTTACATTGTTCTTTTTCTGAATATGGTTTGGTGATTTCCGGTACTTTGTCCACATTGACTGATCAGTGGAATATGATTCTTTGATTTTATGACTCCATTATTTGTTTGTTTAGCATAATCATATAGCATAACCAAGAATTGGGATTAGATCGTTGTAAGCTCAATTTTTTTTAATTTTATTACTCCATTTTTTGGGTTTCTTCTTGTTGCTACCTATTTCATCATTGTAAGCTCTACTTTGTTGCTTTGTTGTGGTTGGTTTACTTTGAAAGTGACGTGAGTACGCTCACCTACTCAGTCAGCCGTATAATTCAGTCACAACCATTGAATGCTTGAAATTTTAAATCTTGTAATCAAGGGCTAGAAATGAATTTGATCACGGTAGGAAAATCTCTCGATCGGTCAATGTTAAATGTCACCCAGAACTTCCTATAATTGTAGCAGTTTTAAGAAAGATTAACAAATTCCTTAAAAAAAAAAAGGGAAGATGAACGAATAAAACAACATAAGCCAACATCTAGTTGGAAAAAACAGATTCAGATTTACACTATACAATTTTTTCACAATTGTAACCCGAAAAAACAGATTCGGATTTGCACTATACAATTTTTTCACAAAAGAATGGATTAGTGGTACAAAGCTGCACGCGCATGAATGGTTGGAAAAATTATCGTATTTTAAATATAAATCAGGTTTGCTTATGTACTGTAGTGTTTGTTTCTTTGCATATGTGACATATTCTACACTCGTGCATAAGCTGTAGTGTATGTATTATATGTATGAACAGATTCAACACTCTTGTGCAAAAAATCATTTCTCAGAACCATCAAAAAGAATGAAATAATAAACACAATAACTTAATATATGAGCGCAGCAGAAGGAAGAAGCAAAGAGAATTCAAGAGAAAACTGTTCCATTGATGGCAACTAACACCTTGTATAAATTCTTCTTTCTCGGTATAGTTTACTTTCTATTGCAAGAAAACTCGCACGCCTATCCTTATAAAACTATACAACAATCGCTACATTAAAACTGTAGACTTACTCATATACAATTCCAAAAGAACAACTATATTAATAGCAATTTCTATGCAGTAAAATACAATAATCTTGAAAGAGAGAAGATTTCATCCGTCATTTCCAGAACAGCATATATGTGAGCAACAATTGAGGCAAGCGAGGCATCCAAGACCAATGCAAAGCTGATTCAATGCAGTAAGACATTGGTTGTTCATCCTGGAAAAGCACTGGATGCAGCACATGCAACAACAGTAACCACACACGGTGTCAAAGCAATTTGAGGCCGCTTTAAAAATTTCAGCCATTTCAATCTTTGCTTCATATCCTGGAGGAGTATTTTCAGCTGTTGCTTTCAAGTTGCCAAAGCCAATACCTAAGTGCGGGAGTAGAATCATTCTCTGTCCTTGGACATTTGCCTCATATTGAGAATGTTTCTTTTTTAACACCTGCTCAAAATTATTTGAAAAGTATACTTTTTAGAAAGGCTTTTACTGATGTTTTTATCTATGTTTCATAATATGAGCAAACCATAGCTAGATTATGAGCTTTCAGTTAAAACAGACTCGCTGACTAGATGTTCTTACTTCTTAGATACTTCAGTGTTATATATCGAAGAATTAACGACTATTTTCAAAAGAAAAATTGTAGATATGGAATTTCACAATGAAAGCATTATTTAATATCACGTCTATTTAAAAGGGCAGCCCGGTGCATTAAAGCTTCTGCATACACAGGGTTCAGGAAGGGGTCCCACCATTTTGGTGTATTGTACGCAGCCTTGCCATATTTTTTACACAAGAGGCTGTTTACAGGACTTGAACATGTACTCACATGACAGCAACTTTACAGTTGCGCCAAGACTCCCCCTTTTAATATCATGTATATTTATTAGACAAAATATCAAAACTTTTGATACATACTGTTTTTTCTCCAGGTGATTCCTTGATCTTCTTTAGATGATCATTCTCAAGTATTATCATACATGTATACTCAGATATAAAGCCAGTCTGCAGGCTCAGTTTTGCAACCTGCCAATTAAATGATGTGGCGTAAGAAAATTTTCGAATAAAAGAGACAACTGAATGCATACTACGTAAAGAGTGTAGTGATAGCATAGAAAGTATTCACCAACCTTCTGTTCTAGTTGTTTATCTTCTGAAAGCCATGCTTGAGCAGTAAGATGTTGTATTTGATCTCTTGCAGAAACCTGTTAAAGAGAAAATAGAGCAATATAATGGGTGACGAGTAGGGCTGGCAATGAACCGAACCAACTCAACAATAGTTCGGAATTCGATTCGATAATTAATTCGTTGAACTTGGTTCATGAACCAAATGAGCTGATTAAGTCCGTTAAATAAATGAGCCGAACTTGAATTGTATATAGTCCGACTCGGTTGGTTCATGAGCTTACTCGATGATATATACACATATATATTTAATTAATTACAAGCTTCCTCTAATACTAAAATTATATGTATACTAATTATAAGAAAAGAGATCCTGAAAGAAAGAAAAAAAAGCGAGAGAAAAAAAAGAAGCTAATAATAAACTAGTGCAAGCTTAGGCTTATAAGCACACATATGTATACTATAATTCGTCCCACATCGGTAAGTTTACACAAACTGGTGAGGATGAGTAGTTATAAATAGAAGCACATTAGTATAGGCAGTACAACAGTAGTAACTGTAAGGTGTGCATGTTTTTTTACTTCTGCGCATGCTCTTTTCCTTCAATAGTTTAATACTATTTTGTTTTTTTTAAAAATAAATTAAAAGGTTAAGATATACTTTTTTGACAAAAAAATAAATAAAATTGAATTATGTTCCTCGAGCAAGCGAGTTGAACCTAACGAGCCGGACCGAGTTGTTCGTGAACTTTAAACGAGCCAAACTCGAGCTAAAAAAATGGTTCGTATCAAACTCGAGTAAAGAATTGTGGAAATTTATTCATAAAGCACTATCTAGTTAAATATGAAAGGATGGTGACTGAGAATATGATGAAGCCACATGTATTTGTGAATCACGGGCATAGCGAGGAAAGATAAAGATGGGCAATTAACCTGGTCTTTACAAAAATATAAAGACGTGAGAAGATACGAAAGAAAAGGGGGCAGCCCGGTGCACAAAGCTCCCACATACGCAGGGTACGGAAAGGGGTCCCACCATTTGGTGTATTGTACGCAGTCTTACCCTGTTTTTTACACAAGAGGCTTTTTCCAAGACTTGAACCTGTGACCTTTCGGTACGGAAAGGGGGCAGCCCGGGGCACAAAGCTCCCACATACGCAGGGTACGGAAAGGGGTCCCACCATTTGGTGTATTGTATGCAGTCTTACCCTGTTTTTTACACAAGAGGCTTTTTCCAAGACTTGAACCTGTGACCTTTCGGTCACATGACAACAACTTTACCGTTGCACCAAGGCTCCCCCTTGAAGATACGAAAAAAACCGAATATATTTTTTAATTTGCCTAGATCCTAATAGATTAGGTCTTATAGTAATGAAAAAGTATGACATGACCCAGTTGTTAACCTGTGCTTTAAGGAAAAACATATTCTTCAAAGTGATTCACATAAACATGAACTAGTTTACTTATGCACAACCCACAAACAAAATATAGAATGTTCTCTACAGAAATTGTAGATATAAATAATTTAAAAAACAAAACAAGAAAACTTGAGTATGCTAAGTAGAAGAATACTTTACCCTTTGTAAAGGTATGCCCTTATCCTTTTGTATCTTCAAATCTATTTCAAAATGACTGAAATCGGCCAAGATACCTTTGACTTTAAGAGTTTCAGGAAAATTTCCCTTGTATCTGCCGGATAAAATCAATGGACCCTCTGACGAAAGATCTGGGATATGGGACGGGTATACCTATCACAAAAAATTGGAGATAATGACGTAAGAAAGAGCCACAAGCTCAGAAAATTGTTAAATTCGAACATACAAGAAAGATATGAGTAACTGAACGTAAATAGTCATGATTTCTGAGACATGTGGGTTCCATCATGGCAGAATATTTGGCATTCCTTTTCGAACAACGCTAAAGAATATATAAAAAAAGAAACTGAATGATCAAAACTGTAGCAGATATCCCCAGTGGTATGAGTGAACTGCAGTACTCAGTATTCACTTGGAGGAGACGAACGATTAAAAATGAAACGGAACAACATCATGACACATTTTAATATGATAATGATAAATTCAGGATTTTGTCATAAATTATTCCTAAATTAAGACATATAGCAGATTGTGAGATGAGGGGGTGACAGGTAAACCAACAGAAAAATAATAAATCTTCAGATGAATGACACTTTCTGAATACGAAGTATATTTTTGGTAACGACCATGATAAATAATGAAAAGAAGGAAGCCAGAACAGTTCTTTTTTACCTCAGCTTGATCAATTCCATCCAACAAGTCCATTTTGATATTTGCAAGAATGAGCGATGAAGCTTTTTCAAACAATGTCAACATTCGAGGCTCAATCATATCTGGCATTTCAAAAAAGGAACAACTATAAAATTACTACAAAACACAGAATGCATACAAAATTTAGATAGGGTCATTGAAGAAACTTGTTATGATAAACACCAAAAGAGAAAGTTTCTACTGCAAATGACCAACTATTTACACGAAATATATTGCAGATATTAATGCATTTCAACAAAGATGAGAGATTTTCTTATAATTATGGATGTAAAACTAGGGTATACTACATCTTATCTGATCCTTGAAGAAAACTCAAAAAGTTCATTGTAAAGTCAAATGTCAATACCAGGTATTCCAAATAGAATTATGGAACCGACCCCTCATGTAATCTAATTGTTGTTATAAACATATTGACATGATTTGATAACCGAAAATTCTTGAAAACCTAACAGTGTCCTCTAACTTGCAACAAAATGAAATAAGCAAGTATTTTTTTAAATTATATTCAAAACTTACCGACATCCAGTGCAGCATCATACTGGCCCCTACCAATCATAGCAAGCATCCGCAAGAAATAATGATTACAGAATGGACCTGAGGTAGAATAATTTTTACAATTACTTAATACAAATGGGAAGAATTAAAGAGCAAGACCTTAAACAGGGTTTATCAGGTTCAAAGGGTATCAAGATTCAAAGCACTAGAAGACATACCTATACCAAAAGTGTAAATTCGAGGGCATATAGAATCTCCATTGATCATATGATTTTTTACCATAGTACAAATTTGTCTCTCATCTTCAACAGTTCCATCTGTAACTAGGAAAATTATCGGAACTGAACTTTGAGCAGCGGATAGCATTTCTATTGCCTGAACAGAAAAGACAACAAGTACATAAATAAATTGTACGCAATAACAAAGGGCACAAAACAATTCAATGCAGCATAATTTGAGGAATAATTTCTCAACACAGCAAGTAGAGCATAGATTGACTTGTATGTTAAGTACATAACATGTTGGTTCAGTATTAACCACTGCTTAATAATCTTATGAAATTAATGTTTACTAAAAACTGCATATAATCAGTGTACCGTATTTAACGGATGTGAAATATTTGTACCACCCCCAGCTACAAAGTTCAAGTTGATCCACTCCCTGGCCCTTTCTACAGCATCATTGGAAGCCAATTCCATTGATTTCGAGTATAGATGACTCTCCCCATTAAAGGCTATAATTGTAAACATATCATCGGAATTTAGCTTAGAGAGAGCAGAAAGTAATGCATTTTTTGTGTCATCCATTAGCTTCTCCTGCATGCTTCCACTGATGTCGATAATGAATATTATGTCCTTTTTGAACACCTAATTATCAAGTAGGATTAGGAGTGAGAATAAAAAAAAACAATTTAAAACACACGTTCAAAGTTTTACAGTTAATGTACAAACCTTCTTCTTTTGAATATTTCCAGGAGACAGATACAAGTAGAACATCTCTCTTTGATCAAAATCATGCACAGATGCAGATTCCAAGAGAACACCACCATTTATATGACTTGAAGAAACCTAAATGCAGGTAACAATGTAACAGGCTAATAAGATAAGCTCTCAATAACTGAAGAAGCTACAAAGAAAAGCATAGAATAAAATGATCAGGAATCTTACTGCATATGAAAAGCTAAAATCATCTTTTGACCATGAGAGAACTTCGTTATCACATACGAAACCCATACTCCCAGCATGACGCCTCACTTGCTGGACAGTCAGAATAAAATGGTGGTTAGTCAGTTATATCTTCTGTGAAATTTCAACAGTGGTGAGTGTTTTAAATATCGGCTATAGTGGCTCTATAGTGCTATAGTGTAGCAGAATTTGAAAGAAAAAAAAAACTATTGTTTTGCAAAACACTATTTAGTACAAAATATTTAGTACTATTGCCCATCGGAAATTGAAAAGAACCGGCCATCGAAAACAATGCAACAGTCCCATATATGAAAATCCAACCAGATACGAACCTGCAGGGGATGGCTAGTTGTCTTGAACAGAAGCTCACTTCCAGCAACAACATCCACATTCAGTTTTATCTTTTCTCTTTTCGACATTCTCTTACCAGCAGGGTTGATAAACTCAGGAAAGGTGAATGGCACCTTCAAAGAATACTCACCATTGGAGCATACTACTTTCTGAGACCAACGCATTTTAATTGATAAATTTGAACCCCCATCAATCTGTTAGAATCCAACCACATTGAAAAACATAAACACCACTAAACTAAACAGATATATAAATCAAAATTTCTCATCCTCCTCAAGCAAAATATTCACCTGCGGTATAGTTAAAGTAAATATATTTGATTTAAGAAAGCCCCCATTTTGAGCTGGTGTGGCACTTTGACTCTCCTTGCACTCATCCATAACTACCAGTCGAGTTGAATATGATTTTCTAAGAGCATTCACTTCAACACCTAGAATTGAACCCTGTTAGCCAAATCATATCAGAATCACACACGCAAAAATAATATACATAAACATAAACAATAATAAACATAAAACCATTCCGGTAACAAACAAAAAAAATGACCGTTGTGGTGAAATGAATAAAAAAAATCGAGAAAATCGGAAACTTCAACGGACACAAAAAAAAAAAAAAAAAAACAGAAAAAGCTGCAAAAAAAAAAGTAGTACCTCGTCGCCGATGGGAATGGCGAGACGGCAATCGGTGGTGCTGCTACCAGTAACACAGTGGACTCTCCAAGTGCCGGAGACGGTTATAAACGAAGTATCAAGATAACAATCAATTTCCATTTCAATAGCGTTCATCTGAAGCGGAATGAGTGCCGGAGGATCACACCGGCCGTACACGTGAGGTTGGTAGCTAGCGATGTCAGGATTATCAACGATCCCTGGATCGTAGATCACCGCGTAAACCATTGGAGCTTTAGGAAGAAGTGAGGTTGAAGACTTTGACATCGTTGGAACCTTGGGTGGCGCCACCGCTCTGTCTTTGCCGAAGTATATGCGTTTTGAAAGCTTCATTCCATCGTCGACGGCTCTGCAAAATTCTTCCGCCATTAGAAAGAGTGAAAAAGCTCAGAGAAAAACCCTTTGGGAATAGGAAGAAGAGAGAAACGTTGAGAAAAGAAGAAAAATATGAATAATAAATGTGAAAAAATGGTTTTATGTTTATGGCGAGTGAAGTGTGGGTCCCTCTCAAAGTCTAAGCTTCTGGTTTTCCGTTATGAGCCATGTGAGGCCAATTTGCATGTGGACACGTGTAATTGTAGTGCGTCGGCAAATGGAATGCAGATTCGGATTTCTTCATAAATAAATGGTAAAGTGGACCAAAATTCGGTTTGATTAATCAATAATCAGAGTTGGGATTTGATTAGGTACCGTTTGGCCAGATTTTTTTACGGTCTAAACACTTCTTTAAAACAAAACCCTTTAAGAAAGAAGCTAAAATTGTTTAGTTTCGTTATTTTTTTTTGTTTTAAAGTTATTTTTAAGTTAAAAGTTGTTTGACAAAATATTATACAAAACTTACTTCTCGACAATTTATTTCACAAGCACCTTAATTTTTTTTTGAACCGGTCCAATTAACTTTTTTTAAGAAGGGTTCATTTAATTTTATTATCTATTTTTGAAGGAATTTATTATCGTTTTATCACTTATATATTTAATTTCAATATCGTTTAATTATTACAACTTAGCAAATATTTTTATTCACGTTGTCATTGAAGACACCAAATATTTTTATTCCCTTTCTTCAACCTCGAAAATATATACCCACATATTAGCGATTAGTGTAATACTTTATGTCCGTCTGTCTGTTTTTTTGTTATGCTAATGCATATAATTTTTTTTTAGTGTTGTGTAATACGTATAATTATTTTTATAAAATTTTGATTTTAATTAAAAGTACAAGTATAGGTGCCTAAAAAAAATTATACTTATATATATTTTGCACATTTATATTGTAACAAACTATGCATATCTTTTTTTATTAAAAAAACTAAATATATCTTTTTCAATGACACCAACAATATAACAAATATAATATCATATAATATGCATTCTTATCTTTTTAAATGACACCAAAAATATATATAATAACAAAAATGAAACATCATACATAAGGTGTGCAAAAGATGAATCAACCAAGATTTGATTTTTGATCTTTGATCTAATCCACATAGATTTGATTTTTGATATTGTCAACAAAATGTTTGGTCAACTACTAACGCACCAATTAGTCATTGATAATAAAAAGTTTTAGGATACACCGGATTTTTTTTTATCTTTTTTTATCATAATAACCACTCATCAATTAGTGTAACAAAAACTCAAATTACAGGTCAAACATATTACTCCTAGATAATCCTATGGATATTTCCAATCTAAAATCCTAAATTTATGACTTTTTTTTGTTTGACAATCTTAAATGTATGACTTGATATTTGAGCCGGTAACTTAGTTAATACTCAAAGTGATTTACACTGAAATTGCATCCTGTAATTACATTGCAGTAAAGGCAGATTGGGTTCGTGATGATATGTTATTATTGTAAAAAGGGTAGTGTTAACTTGTGTCCTTAGAGCACAGGTTAAGAAATCTAGAAGAAAAAATATTTTATAAAATTTTATACATTTAATTCATTAAAAACCTAAAGATTAAATGTAATGCACACCTTTCAATAAATTATTTCTATGTTTATTTCATTAACTTGTGTCATAAGAGCACAAGTTATCATTTGTATTAATCCTCCTATATCCCTGCTGTCAATGATAATGACAAAAATGGGTTCAAAGTGAATTGAGAACCTGACTAGAGACGAGATGCACAGATGAATTTAATACGTGACATATCCTTTCATTAATGTGAATAAGATGGACGTCCATGTCAGCATTCATTAAAAAAAATGCAACCTTAGCTGTTATCACCCTCCAACTCGACCGTTGGAGTAGCTCTAATTGACCTATGCTTTCTGAGAGCGACTCTACAAGCCTATCGTATTTCAACGGTTCAACCAACCTATGTTTCTCAACATACTAGCTTCATCTACTTGCACCAAGGAAGGCTTCAATTTTAACTTTGACCGAAATTCATTTTAACTAGCGGGTTTTTTATCAAATAATCTAATTATTAGATTATTGAACATGAGTACTGGTACTCTTGCTTAATAAATTTATAATTAACGATTATTTTATGAAATAAAAAAACTATTTGTCAATATTTATATTTTAGAAAACATCATTTCATAAGAAAAAACATCATTTTATTGTTTATAAGAATCATATTAAATTTTTAACATTTTCTCATTAAAAATAATCAATATTCTTTATTATAAGTAATAAAAATTCAAAAAAAATAAATTTTATTTCGTCGAAACTTTTGGTAAATAAGATTTAATTATTATAATTGTCAATGACAAAAAATAATTATTTTTCTTAAAAAAAACAACTCAATTAGTCACTAATTTAACGATTTGGTATACCGATACACTCAAATTTTTAGGTGTACCATAAAATTTGCCTATTTAATAATCTAATAATTAGCAGGGATAAACTACTAACTGGATTTCATTTACAGAGTTTTATTAAAAAATATAAATATAACATCAGTGCATTGAATGTCTTTTTCAATTGAATAAAGAAAAATCAATTATCTATCCAAAAAAAAAAAAAAAACCCTTTCCATTTGACCGTTTACAAGAGAGAGATCGAACTCCAACTCCAAGCGTCTACTGCTCTGAGCATTTCAGTATTCAGAATTCTGATCTGATACGACCAAGATGAGCAAATAAAGTATTATATTACTGTGCATTTGTTTTGCCAGCAAAACATATATTATTATGAACAGACAAACTAACATATATTTATTAATATTATCAACAAGCGTGTCGGTGGATAGATAATGCGCTCATAAACGAGTAAACATAACAAAAAAAACGAGTAAACA
>Ga0315915_1006264_pt1 | contig 14590 bp, 6 predicted proteins | sample MpolbnodulesMG_FD_207738 | JGI IMG/M metagenome (GOLD analysis project Ga0315915, IMG submission 207738) | Medicago polymorpha root nodule microbial communities from Los Angeles, California, United States - branched nodules | ecosystem: Host-associated > Plants > Roots > Nodule | place: USA... | reverse complement strand
TATATTTGCATACTTGGTCACCAAGTCATTGTACTTTATGTCTTTTTGCTTGCTTGCTCATCAAGATTCAACTTTAGGGCTTTGTCATCATCCTTATCTTTACCAAATGATTAGCACATGATTGAAAGACAATTTTCCCTTGCATTAGCGCATGGCTTTCCTTTGTGATTGCTTTAACCTTTCTTGATTAATAATGAATTACCATTCTAATGTTCTTGAGAGCTTGAGCATAATCATCCATGACTTTAATAATGTGTGAGAATTGAACTTTCCTATCCTTAATAAAATTCACTCAAGAGCACACATTAAATAATCAAATAAAATTATAATCTTAATTTTAATACAAGAGTTTATTTATCATTTAAAAACAATTTTAAAGGGATTTTTGCTTCAACAATATGAATCCTCTCTAGTTATTCACCCCTCTAGTGTAAGCTTCCCAAATTTGATTTTAATCATAGTTATTTTATTCTATTTATGTGTTAGAGTATTTTATTTTCACATCTTATAAAATGATTCAATTACCCTATGATTTTATTTAAACGAGAGAACTCTAACTTAATATTTTCAAGAGTCTTTTGTTTCGAGGACGAAACTATTTTAAAGGGGTAAGTATTGTAAGACCCTATATTTTTAATCGATTAATTAGAACTTCTATCTTGTTATTACTTATCCATGATTTATTATTTAATATTATTTATTGATTTATTTTGATCTTTTTATGATTCATTTTAATTATCTAACCTATTGTTATTTAATTTAATTTAGTAGTTTTAGAATTTAAATCTAGTTTGAATATATATGAAATAGTTTGGAATGTGAGGGTCCCCAAGTCAAACTTGTCAACTAGCATGATGGATTCCTCCCACTCCATTACACACGTACGTGAATTTTGATTCCCTCACTATCCACTTCATTTCAAATGTGTACCCATTCATTGATATGGTTTATTCAATTTCTTTTAATGCTTTAGGAGAAGTCTAAATTGTTTTTTTTTTTTACAGGGAGAAGTCAAAATTGTTGATTAACTGCTCCTTCGCGTGAATATTATTTCAATTATCTAATTATATTTATTATACTAATCATTTTTATCTTTTGAATGAGTCATGCAATCTAATGCATGTTTTCCTCTCCCACTCAGTGGAACCTAAAATGAAGGAACTAGTAGCTTGCATTTCTGATAGAACGATTAATTGACTTGGTCATATTTAATTTGAGCATAAGTGTACATATATAAGCATATGGGTTTGAGGGAGAATTATTCTTTTGGATCTTTCCTATTACTAGGTAGTATTACGATATGCACGATTTTAAGAGAATTAAACCTCCCTCACATACTTTTGTGGCTAGATGCAACCCTCCCTCTACTCTCTCTTTAAAACATCCTTTCCATCTGTATTATTGTCATACGTTCTTATTACTTCTTTTCCTTGCAAGATCAAGTTAAGGCAATTTTAAATTAGTCATGTCTATTTGGTCTTGTAGCGTTTTAATCGGAACAACATTGCCTCATTATTTTATCAAGTCAAAATCAACCAAGTTATGGATGCATAATATTTGATTAGGGAGGATTCTTTAGTTGTCACTTTAAACCTCATGTTGAAACTACACCTTTTTAATTCCACTTTATTCTTCTATGTTTGCAAATTTTCTTGTGGATCTTTAGAGTTTATGCTAGATTTTATACGATTAGGAAGGGAAGCTTATAAAGTAAAGGTTCTTGTCTTGACCATGATTTAGATGAAAATAATAGGTTATGATATTGAATTTGATATGCTTCATGATCGATGGATGAGTGTGAAAATATTTATTTGATTTTTTTAGTTGTCATGATTGAGAAATATAAGAATTGATTATTTGCAATTTTGTAAAAGTATGTGATTTGATGAATGTGTAAATGTTGATGATTGCTTATTCGTGAAATGGAAAATGTTGGTGAGTTAAAATGATTTTTTTTTTGTTGTCTTTGTGATTTAGAGGTTGTGCGCAAGTTTATTAACTTTATGTGGTTTAAGTGTCAAAAAATAAAGAAAGAAAGAGTGCATATCATGCATATCATTGCATTTGATGGATTATTAAGTGCCAAATGTGACAATTCAATGGATTTTTAAGCGTCAAATGGAGCGATTCAATGAATTTTTAAGTGGCAAATGAGACGATTATTATTATATGCCAAATGGGGGATTAAAACTATTATGCCAATTGGGGCGATATCTGGATCATGGTCTATTTGCATTTCATGCATCTGCATTAACATTGAGTCTTGGGTCTTGTGTTTTGTTCGTATAGTATATTTTACAGTGATGAATATTTTAAACTAAAAAGAAATGTTTTAACACAATTTCATGATGATGGTTGTATATTCTTATTTGATTTTAGTAATTTATTATTGATTTTATTTCATGGGTGTTGAAGAGTAACCCTTACAACCAACATTTTAGGCACCAAAGAACATATGATGTATGTCTTTATGTTTTTGCTTGAAGCGGGTACGCAAGGAAAAAATTTGGGTTTTGCTGAGTTGTAATTAAAATAGATTTTGAAGTTTATTAGTTTGTTGTTAAGTCAACTTGAAATGTTAGGTTTGTAATTAAATTAGTTTAACTATATTTGTTAACTTCTAGTTAGGAATTTATTATGCTTGACTATTGTTAAAAAAAATAGTCATTTTTTCTAAAAAGAAAGAACTAGACGTAATGTCTTGGGTAAAAAATCCGAGAGCGTTACATCTAGTTTCCTCTTGTTACTGTCATATCAGCCAACAAAGAATTCATAGCAGACCTTAGTGGACGACGACAAGCTCATTCCCTATAAAAAGACGATCTCTACTTAGCAAATCATTTTCGTAGGTCCAGAAGGATCAATTATTATGTGTGGAGACCGATGACAACACCTCATGGATCATGGACAAAAAATTGTTAAGTTTTCACATGGTATAAATATTAGGAGTAATATTTGCTATTATAAAAATCCATCACGAGAATACCACATAGTGAATTATGTTAAGTATCATAAGCCATTCTCATAGTGATAGTGATGTATACAACCCTTTGACCTAAAACCACTATGATCCCTATACAAGTGATACGATTCATACAAAGTCAGAGAGACTATATTTGTTTCAAGGGCTAAGTGAATCGATTCAAACTTAAGTTGATACGATTCATCAAAGGCAGAGAGCAGAAATAATATATAGGACACAAGGTTTTGGAAAGGAGCCATACAAGACACGAGGATCAAGAGTTCTAGACTTACTAGGGTGCTTTGTACAATCTAAGGACATGTAAACATAAACACAAGCAAATCAAAATCTAGAAATAACTCATCTACAAGATCAAGGCTAACAAACATCATCAAAACCTAAATGCCTTCAGATGATATATGTGTCAGAAATATGTTGGAAGTGTTGGAGTGGACTGTGATCAATGTTGAAGAAAATTTTGCCCGTTGAGTTTATGAAAGCTCATAAATGGCTCAAAACAGGTGTGCATCAGAACCCACACTGCGGGCTTCGAAGCCCAAGTGAAAATTGGTACAAGAATGAGCATAAAGTTAAAGATATTTTACTAGGTTATATGGTTGGAAATAAAATATGATATGTCTAAGTTGAAGGCCGTGGTGACATCTCTTAAGTTAAGAGAGAAGAATATGATCCTTAAAATATTTTTTGATCCCTTATTTCATTAGCATAATCTTATAGTACAAAGCAATAACTACATCTGTGAAATTAGAAAAACTATAAGAATAGCAAATTATCTTATGACATCACAATAACTAAATCATAACTCATGGAATAAACTATGAGGGGGCTTGTGTCTTCTCTTAGGTCTTGTACTCATGTAATATATGAAATATTTCTACCAACAACGACAACAACCTCTGGTGCATCGGGGAGTAGAATCTTCACAAATACTCCATTGACAATGAGCATTAATACGACATGGAGAACTCGCAGGAGCACATAGATTATACTCTGCAAAAAAAAAAAGAGAAGAATTTTTTTTTACAAAAATGGGATAAAATTTTGCGTGTGAAGTAAGAATGAAATTTGAAAAGGATGAAAAATGATTTACCTATAGAGCTCATTGCAACTTTGTGAAATAGGCAAAGAAATATAATCATAACATAAACAAACATGAGAATTCCAGCCATATTTTACACTCTTTGCATGTATCAAATAGAATTATACTTTATGATTTATAAAGTTCATGCTCTTCTTACACCAGTTTTATAGATTTTAGAGTTTATAGAGTTGTAAAAATCTTCCTAAAATTTGAATAAGATCAGATGTCTCTCACATACAACAATATGTTATTTTGCCTATCTATCCCACTTAAGTACAACAATGTGTTGTTTTGTCCCTTTGTCACACTTAGTAAGGAGGTCATGTAAAATAGTTACCAATTATAAGTTTTTTTTTTCCTTCCAAAATTTTCGTTACTTCATAACCTTTCAAGATAGAAAAGAGAAATCACAAAACAAGAATAATAATGTTAATAAATATTAAATGTCTATTAAGTGCATCAATATGTTGTACAGTTCTTAAAAATGTCATAAAATTTGAATAATTATTAAATGTCCTTTAGCACAATTAGTAAGGAGGTCACATAAAAAAAAACAATTGGAAGAATTTTTATTTTATTTTCACCTAATTGACATTATTTTATAACCTTTTATAGAAAAGAGAAAATCAATAATAATAATAGTAATAATAATAATAATAATAATAATAATAATAATAATAATAATAATAATAATAATAATAATAATAATAATAATAATAATAATAATAATAATAATATACCCTATAAAAAATGGTTAGATAGTGTAACGCCCTAATTTTTCTTAGTAAATGTATAGATAAAACTTATATTGATTTCAATAAATAATTTTTTTAAAAGTTTATTGTTAATGTTGGTTGTATTTAGATAACATGGTTATATAAATATATTTGATTTTGATTCATATTAGTCGACGAAAATATATTAAGTAAAATAACATATTTTATTGGACTTGTACCACCACACATTATTCTCTTTTTTTAAAAAATAAAATAAATAAATGTTTATATTGTTTTTTGAAGTTTTAATAATAATTTTAAAAAAGCATGCAAAATATAACAATTTATTTCTATTAATTTATTCATATCAATGAGTTAACGTGCTAAAAATAAAATATGAAATTGTGATTAGATAATATCAAAAAGACCATTCATGATGTCTTTGGATCTAGTTCTTCTAATTCCGCTAATTAGGAACCACATATTGAGGATTACCCTGATATACGTTTGGTTGGTTCATGGAATGATGCATTGGAAAAATCGAATGTTGTTGCTGATGATAATTTAAATCCCAACGTCACTCATGGCATGAAGATTTTGAGGCAGTATGTTTGCAAAGGAAATGATGTTGCAAATATGAGGCCTCGTGTTTATACTGATAAAGAAGAGATAGAGGCTGCTATCAGTTATTTGAAGAACCGCTCTACTGTTACAGAGGAGCCCTTAACCAAAGTGGTGTCTAAAACCACCACAAAGAATTTGAAGAAGGGTTTCATGCTCATAACACCCGCTCTTGCCGGATTGACTCATGAACTTGCTTTGAGTTTATTTCATTTCTTGCTCCTTTTCTTTTCCTTTTGGTTTCCTTGATTTTTATCTTTTCGTTTCTACTCTTTGTTGGGTGTGGCGTTTTGCCACCAGCTTTTTGCTTAACTTTTTAGCTTGAGAAGGTTTTGGTTTATGCCCCCCTTTTCTTTTTGTTCTTGTTTCCTTTCTTTTATATATTTCTATTAGCCTAAAAAAAAGGATGCAATGTTTTTTCGCATATAATTTTGAAATTATTATCTCATCTTAACCATATATATAAATGTTATTAAAAAATACCTAAATTTAAATTATATAAAAAAAACTGACCACAATTTAAATCAAAAGAAACCATGGTATGAACAACAAAACTTGTAGCACTCATCTACTTTCAATAAACACACTCATTGGATATTTGAATTCATCGGACTATCCTGATTTGATTAAACGCTCCCTACATCAATTTCATCCCAATTTATAATGAAACTTCAGGTACCACATATAATTTGAAATAAACAAGAGAGGTAATTGCTAAATAAATCTGGGTATTTAAAGACGAATTTAAATTATACATACACACATGAAATATATAAAAGTTATTGAAAATATTAGGGTGAAAATAAATATATAATAGACGATAAAACTAGTAGTGCACTAATATAAACTGACTTCAAAATTAAAATAATTATTTCAGATTTTATCTTTAAATATTATTGTTTTGACGAAAATATTTACATAAACTTACTGAGCTTTTTCTATATCAACTTATATATAAAATAATTTCTATACAAGTTCTATAAAATTTAATTTAATTTATGTGAATATTAGGGATTGAGACACTTACTTGTGTGAGCTGTCGTTTCATAGGCTTTCCAAACAGTAAAAATGCAACGAAATAAAAATTAGAAGCAAATTCTCCTCATTCACATGAGAAAAAGTCATATGTATTGAGCAATAAAAGAAAATAGAAAAAAGTATAGAAAAATAGGCTAGCAAATGTTATATCAATAAGAAAAAGGAGGACTTAAACATTTTGCAAATATGCATATTTTTTTAAAGAGCAAATATGTATGTATGTGGCTGTGTGTCTATATATATATATATATATATATATATATATATATATATATATATATAGAAACTTGAGTATTGCACAAAAATCATTGAATAGTCAAGACATATGTGAAAAGCAAGAAAGAGAAACAAAATAAAAAACTACCATGTAAAAGTAAAGAGTGCCACCCTGGAGGATAATCCAAAGATAAAATTTATACTACAAAATTCATTTTAGCATTGGATAATATTAGTACTTAATAATAATTGTAACGCTACCCTCAAAAAAGAATTGTAACTCTTGAAAAAAAAAATGAACCGACAAATTTAGTAATTAAAGTGTTGTATTAATACAATGTGTGAATGAATGGTCATAGTTAATAAATGTAAATTAAGGAAAAAGAAGAGAATATGTAGATCAAAGGTTATTGTGATAAAGTTTTTAATAGTGAAGGTGAGAAAACACACAAGAAAGGGGGTTGAATTGTGTTGGTTTTTTGCGGTTTTTTGTTTTAAGTGTTAAAATCTGGTCAAAATATTAGGTGTACAAATTTTGACCCAGAGTTTAAATGCAGCAGATTAAGTACATAACACAAAGATAACGACACACACACACACACAGAGAGAGAGAGAGAGAGAGAGAGAGAGAGAGAGAGAGAGAGTTTTATACTGGTTCCTCCCACAATAATGGAGTAGTCCAGTCCCCTTTAACTTTCAAAGGATTTTACTGTTATCACTTTGGATTACAAATTGCTCAAGAACCCTTGCAAGAGATTTCCTTGCTCAAGCACGACTGCTCAAGACTTCCTTGCTCTTGGACACTAACTAAATACTTCATACTCAAGGAAAAATCCAAGAGACTTCCCTTTCGCTAAATCACAACTGATTGAGACTTCCTAGTAGCTCAAAGTTTCACAAAGAGACTTATCTTCTCAAGTACACATGTGAGATACTTTCTAAATGCTTACACAAGTAAACAAGTTAATTTGTTCTTACACTGGATTTAACAATGGCAGTGTGCTAGGTTTGTATATTGTAATTGGCCGCATTTTGTTAAAACAAGTGTTCTATCAAGATGTCTTGACATGTTGGTACAACATCGTAGTGTGTCTTGTTTCCTCTGGAGATTCTATGAAGAGTTGATTCATGTGGAGTGTTGACCAAGAAGCGTGTGTTTTTTAGAAGCTGTAAAAGGAGGTTGCGCCTTGCTTGTTTCTTAAGTGTGATGTTGTAACATTTAAGGAAACAATATATTTGCTTTTGGAATATTGTGCTAAAGACGGTTTGGATCAGCTGATTGTTTAGCCCAAGTTGCTCATCAAGCCCATGCTTTCTCAAGCTATTTAAAGGAAGATGTTAAACCTAATAAACTACTGAAACCGAATTGTCAAAGTGTCTATTAGAGTTTTAGTCTGTCCATTTTTGTTTCTGAAGCACTCTTGTATCACCTTGATGTTAGAGTTGGACTGATAGTTGAGTTGTAAGTTGAGAATCACTCGTAAGCTTTTAAGCAATAGTGGATTCTGTTTATTAGAGTGGGTCTCCATTTTAATTGTACTTGTTGTTATAACCGATGAGTGAATGAGGGGAAGTGAGAGGGTCTCATAACAAGTGTCTTAGATAGAAATATCACGGGTAATGATTAGGTGTGAAGCTAGTAGATCGGAGGTTGTTTATGCAGGCTTCAAACTAATACTTTTATAGTGAATTTCCTTCCTGGCTTGGTAGCCCCCAGATGTAGGTGACGTTGAACCGAACTGAGTTAAAAAATATCTTGTACCATTTAATTTCAGCATTTACTTTAAGTTTGTTATTTGTGTTGTCACAATGTCTTGACATTGTTATCGTCATTCCTCTTGTCTTGACATCGTGGTCAACATCTTTTACTGTGTGCCAGAATTTCCCAATGTAAATTGAACAAGTGAATAGACTCTTTAAGATTTCTAAGATATAAGTTTGAATTCAAAAATCCTAAGTGTATTGTATAACACCCCAATTTTCATATTCTTAAAAATGAATTATATTGTGATTAGTTATCATTATAATGTATATCTTTGATATGATGTGATAATTATCTACTTGTTTGATTCTTGCAAATGAGGTCAATTCTTATTGCCTCCTTAATCTCAATTTTGAAACCATCAAGAAGGAACCTCTTGAGCTTGTCATCGTGGTCTTCAAAGATCCGATGAATTCAGTATGAATAAGGGTTCTCACGCGAATAAAGTGATCTCGCTCTAAACATACATGTCACATCCAATTCCCACTTCCACTTATCCATGAAGATAAGGTCGGACAAGTAATAATAATCAACCCATATTTAGCCGTAAGAACATACTTCTAAGGAGTAACCTCACTCACTAACAATCTCCACCATCATTTAGTTGAAAGGGTTATGTTAATGATTTCAAATATTTTACCTTAGCCTCTTCCCCTTACCCTTATACCTCTTGATATTTTCATGTAGGAAAGGTAGAAAATTGGTCATATGCCCACAAAGACCGACAAACTTGTTCCCTATAGTATCAAGTCTTTTCCGAAGACTTTCATTACCGGTTTCCATATTGAAAAGCTCCTAGGATTAACACTAGTCAGAAGTTTTCCTACTTTACAATTCAGGAACCAAGCCGTTGAGTCGATGAAGTTAGAGTCATCTTTACTTTAAATATTTTACTCTTCAAGAAGTTAAACTTTAAAATAAAAGTCAATTCATACCACACAAGGAGTTAGACTCTCACACTATAACAAATTAAATAAATGGACTTAGACTCTTACAACAAACAAATCAAGGTTTAAATTGTTTAGTTGAAAGACGTATTCACATTTAATTTATAAAAAAACTGTATCCACATTTAATTATTATTCGATATGTCTCACATAAAATTACTTCTGAGTAAAAGAACCTATAAAAATAATTGGATTAGCAATTCTTAAGAAATATAAGAACTATAAAATTTCATATTTTTGAATAAGACTAATGCTGGTAATACATTTTAGGGTTAAATGTATTTTTGTTCCCTATAAATATACAGACTTTTCGTTTTAGTCCTTCTAAAATTTTCCTTCAACTTTTAGTCCTTATCAAATTTTCAATCATTACTTTTGATCCCTATTTTAAAGTTAATTTTCGTATTTTTTTTAATAAAATTGTGCATAAATGTGTAGAATATTGTAAAAATCTCTCCTAAAAAAATTAGAATTTTTTAACAAAACATAAATTAAATATGAATTTTTAACCGTAAAAAATATAGAAGTTCATATTAAATTCATGTTTTGTTGAAAAAATCTAATTTTTTTTGGAAAGATCTTATAATATTATAAATATTTCTGCAAAATTTTATTAAAAAAATATAAATTCTACGTATGAGTTTACTTTAAAGAAATATAAATAAAAATCATGATTCCAAAACATAAAATAATAAGCACAGTAACATATTTTCTCAAAAAAAAAAGCACAATAACATATTTGAGGATGAATTAAAATAATAAAATGATTTAAGTGTTTAAAAAATATAGTGTTAAAAAAAAGAATTTAAAAAAAAATGATATAAGAAATTGGATAAGCTTATTTCGTAATGTACCAGAGGACGTCGAAGAAGGGGGTTCTTTATTATTTGTTTAGTCATGTAAGTTTATTTTTTTTCCTCTTTTCTTTCACAACAATGAATAGAAAGAGAAAATTGATTTTTTTTGGCTTAATTACACTTTTGGCCCCCTAAGTTTTCCAAAGTTGTGATTTTGGCCCCTATAAAAACAACTCTTTTCAGGCCCCCTAAGTTTACTTTTGGTTGCAATTTTGGTCCCCCAAGCCAATTTTGACTTGTTCAACGCTGAATGAGATGCCACGTGGACTTTTTTTTTTCTTACTTAATGCCAAGCTGGCTTTTATGAAGGAAAAATTAAAAAAAAAAAAAGGAAATGGAAAAGGAAGGCACGTGAGTCTTCCCCCAACGGTCGGAAGTTAGGGTTTTTAAAACCCCCAAATTCCCAAATCACCAAATCCATTCCAATCCTTTCTTCCTCTACTAAATCTCCATCTTCACCCTCTTCTTTGTTCAGTTTCGATTCACTTCATCCTTGTTTTTGGAATCGTTTTCTGATTCATTCCTCTTCTTTATTAAATTTGAAATTGCTAATTCATCTTCATCTTCTTATTCCAGTTCATGATTTTTCCAGAAACGAAAATGGTTGAATTTTCATCTTCATCGGTCAGTGAGTCTTCCTTGAAGCATCGAAACAAGATTGTTTGTCATTGTGGTGTTGATTCCCCGTTAGTCACTGCTTGGACTGAAGAAAATCCAGGGAAGAGGTTTCATGGTTGTGGGAAATATTTTGTGAGAAGAAAATGCAATTTTTTTAGGTGGTTTGATCCTGAGGTGCCTGAGAGACAGAAGAAAATAATTTGAGGACTGTTAAGGAAGAATGATGAATTGATGAAGAAGGAAAGAAGTCTTGTGATTGCCATAGTTGTATTGGGAATTATGTTGTTCATGTGTGTGCTTTTAGCTCTAGGGTTTGCTATGAAATAAGGTTGAATGTTCTTCTTAAGTTGTTTAGTTTGTGTTATTTTTTGTTGTAAAGTTGTTAGTTTTTGTGATGTAGTGTGTTTTGTTGTAAGAACATGAATGATGTTGAAGTATTTTGTAGCCCTAGCTTTTGGCAATTGAATGAAAAAATTTGTGTTGGTGAACATATGCACGCTACTGATATGAACACAAGATATAGTGGACATAATATAACACATAACATGTTCTTGATATTAAGATGCAACCTAAAAGGGGACTTAGGTTCCAAAAGAGTACATAATATGTCTGAGTACTTAAACATTACAACCTAACAGAGGACTTAGGTTCCAAAGGTACCAAAACATGACATAAAGTATGGTTGTTAACTTCATTTCTTGTTCACTGATTGTTGTATCCCAAGAGGCTCCAATTCACCACTCTTTCTTTTTGTACCTGTGGTCTTGCCCTTCTTTGGCACCATTAACACATTCTCTCCCACAACTTGTGGTTTCGCTTTAGTGGCAGCAATTGGCACAGAGTTGGTCACATTCACAGTTTTGGTCACATTCACAGTGTTGCTTGCACCTGGTGTATAGCTACTAGCAGCTGGTGGTCCAGTTGTGACAACAGGTGGTGGCTGAGTGTTGACATTGTTGGCAGCAGGTGGTGGCTGAGTGTTGACAATATTGGCAGCAGGTGATGGCTCCCCAACTTTCTTGCTTGGCACAGTCTTCTTCTTTGGCACTGGTTTTTTCCTAGCTGCTTGCTTCTCTTTCCCAAGATGAGGTTGTTTAACAGTTGTGTGAGTCTGCAATTGTAACACATGACAACATACAACATTAAACCAACCCAACACGTATCAGAATCATATAAGAGATGGAAAGAGCATATACCTTGCTACCCCCTGCTGGAATTTTCCTCTCAGCAGCTTGTTTACCATAGCATGTTCTTTGGTTATGACCCAAAACACCACACCTTGTGCACCTCACAGTGACTTGGTTCCTTTTGACCAAAGATTGTGCACCAGATGCAGAAGCAGAAGAAGAAGGTTTCTTTGGCTCATCATTTGCTTTCTTTCTTTGCTTTTTGGGCCTACCAGATGCCATTCTTATGTAAGGTGGCAATACAGGTGCCAAGTCAATTTGTGGCCACAACTTTGGTCCATTTGAGGGAAGTATCAGATTGTCATAAGTATCTAGAAAGGTGGATTTCTTGTAAAGTAATAAATGACTTAATAAAATCCCAAAAAACAAAAAATAATTGTAAACATGTAAAGAAAGTAAACTAACCTGTACCAATGAGCAACTAACTCATCTGGGTTTTGTTGGTTGTACCAGATACAAGCAATTGTATGAGGACAAGGAATGCAAGTTAGATCCCATTTTCTACATACACATGTCTTTTCTTTGAGATTAACCACATATGCATCGCTTCCATCTGAAATAGAAAATCTTGCATAGTCTTTATCTCCACTCCAATTTGGAGACCAACCCTCAGCTTCTTTCTTACACTTATCAAACAGTTTGTTAATCATAGGACAAATATATCCATCATACCTCAGCATAAAATCCCTAAGTTTTACTATCCTATTTATTATGTATTGCTTCAGACCATCAATGAGTGAGATGATAGGCAATTCCCTTAAAGCAACAATTGCAGAATTAAAGGCCTCACACATGTTGTTTACTTGTAAATCACAACATGTGTAAGTGCTGAAGGCAGACCTTGTCCACATACCTGGTGCCAACTCATTCAACTCCTTCCATGTAGGTTCATCAATTTTCTTGAGGTTGTCCATAGCCTTGTTAAACTCAACCATTGTAGTACACCTAGCTGTTATCCACATTGCTTCTTTCAAATGCTCATCTGCATGTCTCTTCTTAAAATTCCCATACAAGTGCTTCACACATAACCTGTGCTCAACAATATCAGGAATTGATGCAATTGTGTTTACCAGTCCCTTTATTTAAACAACATATCATTAGTACAAAATTTACATATCCAAAAAACTCTTAATTTACACATCTATTATAATTTGCAAAATAAATTACATTCACATACCTTTTGTTGGTTTGAGATGAAAGAGCACTTCTTTGCTTGAATACCATTCAAGTCACCCAAAAGAAGGTCACGAAACCAGTCCCATGATTCCTTTGTTTCAATTTCTACTACGGCAAATGCAATAGGCAGCATCTGGTTGTTCCCATCTTTCCCAATTGCAGGCAAAAGGTGTCCAGCATACATGCCTTTCAAAAAGCATCCATCAAGGCCAATCAAGGGCCTACAAGTTGTTGCAAATTCCCTCTTGCATGCATTGAAGCATACATATATCCTTTGAAACACTGGCCCTGCATCTCCAACTGCACATTTAATCCTAACAATACTACCTGGATTACTCCTCAGCAACTCGTCAACATAATTTCTAAGATGAGCATATTGCTCATCTATTCCACCATGAATCAGTTCGAAAGCCTTTTTCTTAACCCTGTAAAGCTTAAAGTGACTCAACATAACTCCCCACTTATCTTTACAAGTTGATTGCAAATCCTTAATTTTCATACCAGATGAGTGTTTCAGAATTGGTATCAGTTTCTTAGCCAACAAAGCAGTCTTAATCAACCTAAATTTTCCAGTGCTATAACACTTATGGTTAGGGTTATACTTGGCAAGAACAAAGTAAGTTTTTGGTTCAGATCTGCTAAACATCATGTGGAATGGACATTTTGGCTGACACTTAACCACAATCTTGTTCTTCTCATTCTTTTTAGTCCATACATCTTTCCTTTTTTGCAAACCATACTCTTTAACAAATGTCTTCACCAACTCAGCATTTGTGAATATCTGTCCTACCTTATAAGTAATTTCATCAGACAACTTAAACTTTTTCTTACCTCTCTCATCTTCATAAGAGCATGAACTCTCTAGATAGTCTGAATCTCCATGCTCATCATCAAAATCTTCCAGAGTTGTTGCATCAGGGTTCCTTGAAGCATTAACAGCTACCAGAGCCTGAACATTACCACTTAAAGCATCAATATGTGTTAGATTGATTAGCTGGTCAGGCAACACAGTTGTCCAGTCAAATTGTTCATCATAGTCACTGTCATTTAGAGTCACCCCATCAACACTTTCATTCCCATCAACACTTTCATGCTCAGAATGCTCACCTTCCCCAGCTACATACTTAGGATCTGTTTCACTTTCAGGTTCTTCACCAGAATAGAAAAATTCTTCATCTTGATATATGTTGTCAAGATCTTCCAAACTTAGATGTTCCAAGTAAAAATTGACAGTTTCCTCTGACTTGTAATCATTCATAAACCTTACCACATCTCCATAAGTTTTTATTGCTCTAAGACTTTCTTTCAGTTCTCCCCTAGCTAAAGGATACCAGACTGTATAATCTCCCTTCACACCTACTTCCCTCACCAATTTCTCCAAATCAATT
>Ga0315915_1006263_pt1 | contig 14591 bp, 7 predicted proteins | sample MpolbnodulesMG_FD_207738 | JGI IMG/M metagenome (GOLD analysis project Ga0315915, IMG submission 207738) | Medicago polymorpha root nodule microbial communities from Los Angeles, California, United States - branched nodules | ecosystem: Host-associated > Plants > Roots > Nodule | place: USA... | reverse complement strand
GAGAAAATGAAACAATAAATAAATTGAAATAAATGTGTTGTTGAAATAGAAAGAAGAAAAAGTTAAAAAGGAGAAAGAAAATAAATATAGTGTGAAAGAACACAATAACACTAATAAGGTGCTTAATTTGATGGTTTCAAAAATCTAATAAAACTAGTCTACGGTGGAATATATTGAGCAGGTACACAATATATATCTTGCAACAATCAGCACACATGACACGTGGCGCATTATTATTGGATGTAGGGTAACTTCACCAAAAAAGTCAATTGAATAACTTCACCATAGAATTTTCCTTGATAATAGTATTCCATGCTTTAATTTTTTTATTTTTGCCAGCTTTGACTCAGTTTTTTTTCTTGATTGTATTAATTTATTCCTTTTTTTGAAGCAGTATTAATTTATTCCTAAATGACTTCATATGTGCACTAAAAATTTCGTAATTTTGAATTTAGCAAATGTATATAAACATGTTGATCGAATCAACTTGGCAGTGGTTATGAAAAATGGATATTATTTATGTTGCAATCAATTCAACTTTATCTTAGCTATAAAAATTGCTGATATATTTTTTAGAAGAAAAAAATCATGATTATTTTTTTTTGACAAATCATGATTATTTTGAATGCATAAAAAATTGTGAATGATATGAAATAATTGAAGGTGCATGATCTTTTGTCTTTGAATGGCTTTTGCACAATTTTTTTCTCCATTGATTTCTAATGATCTTCTTCTTCTACAATATAATGTTGGTTTTTTTGGTGGTGTCTAGGTTCGATTCCTGAACCTTGCATATATTATGCATTGTCCTTACCAACTAAGCTAAACTCACGGGGACAATATAATGTTGGTTTAGTATATCATCAGATAGTACAATGTAGTCTCCTAAAAGCGTAGAAAATTGGGTTGCTTATGGATTTTTTTTTAAATTAAATTCACTATTAAAATTGTATTTGTTCACATTTTTTTTATTGTTGTCTTCAGACGAACAACACCTAGAAAGGAAGGAGATATGCTACCAATTAACTCTAATGATTTTCTTTTTTTAGAAAATTCTAATGATTTTTTTATATGTTATTTTGTTTTGGATTTAGTTTAGAAAATATGCTACCAATTGAAGGTGAACACTCAGTATCCCTTAACTTTGATTGAGTATGTACCTCTTTTAAGAATTCAATGACATATCATATTTTTATATTTGTTTATTTATTTTAAAATAAATTTAATAATTAAATAAACTTGATCATTTGCTATTTATTTATTGTCGATCTTAAAGAAAAAATTGTTTAAGAGGCTTTGATGATCATTTGCTATTTGTAAAGAAAGGGGAGGGAAAAAAATTTGTGCAGAAGGCCAGTGTTATTTTCAAACCATTGTTGAGTTGTTCCACTATATTTTTAAATAAATCCATGAATAACAAAACTATACCTAATTAGTTGTAGTTCCATTCTTTAGAAATTAAATGTGATTCATCCTTTTCTCTAACCGTAATTTAATATTTTGTTTAGTATTTAAAATCTATATATTATTTATATCTTTATAATAAACATTTGACTTGCGAGAGTTAAAAGTACATGTGACGCATAATCTTGCTTTCTATCATTAAATTCTTTTTAAAAAAATCATTAAATTCTTTCAATTTTTATTTTTAATTGCTTTCATTTGTTCATATCTCCATTGCTTTAGTGATGTATTTCTTTCTCGGTAATAATATGTTTTATACAAGTAGTCCAAGTCAATGCAATTCTTTTCTTCCTTTTCCCATTGAACATATTGAATGCAAATAAAAACGTCTAACACTAATTTTGCATTGAATTTGGATACGTATTTTGTCTTTAAGTTTTTAGTGATATCTTCACTGTATATACTAATGTCAACGTTGAATAAGTCAAAATTAGACAAAAGGACTAATATTGCAAAGGGGATAAAACATAAAGGACTAAATTTGTCATTTTTTGGGGACCAAAATCGCAACATTTGAAAAGATAGAGAGTCAAACGTACACTTAAGCCTGTAATATATCATTGTAGAAATAGTTATTGGATGGTCAAAAGATAGAGAGTCGTTTTTTAGCATTTCCTTTTTATTCGGTGTAAGTTGGTCTGAAAGAAGTTGTATTTACCAGATAATGTTAATTTGTGTGTCAAGTTCATATTCTTAGATGATAGTACCTTTAACAATGATAAGCCCTTCACGTAAATTTGATTTCTTCAAAATTCTTTTTTACAATTAAGGGTCTTTTCAAATTTGGAATTTGCCTCAAAAGACAACAAGTAAGATGTTGAAAGAGTTTCTTTCTCATATGATTAACCAATTCTCATCTGATCAAGTTTAATTTCACAAAAAAAAAATGCAAGGTTCACTGTTTTTTCATGTGTTAGTCAAAGGTAGTGTGTAGTGATGGGGGTAAAGGTTATAGACGGGCGACACAAAATAATAAATAAAACCAAAATGATAGAAAAGCGGTAGTGTTTCCAGACAATTAAACGGAAGTATATTAGTGATTTTGCTCAATATTTTTCCTTACCATTTTCTATAATTTAAGTATTACATATTATTTTATTATTTTTTGTTTGGGCTCAAGGTGAGCAAGAGATTTGGAGTGATATGTTAAAGTTGCAAAAATTAAGTCCAACAATGTTTTATATATTCGTACGTCCAACCACAACATATATATTGACTCCAATAGTGTTTGGTGTACTTGATGTGACTACAAACATATGTGAGTGTTTATGACTAAACTGTGATGGACTATTTTATGTTGCAAATTTTAGCAAACACAAATTTATTTTATCTCTCTTATTTTTAACATTTATAATTGCATTTCATTTATCAAGTGATAATTATCTAAAACAGTACGTGCTTTCAAACACACATTGAATATGATTTCTTCCGGCGTAGTGAATTTATGGGAAACCCAAAAAAGTTACTATTTAATGTTAATATATTTTTAAAGGGCAATGCTATTTCAAGCGAAACATGATTTCACAAATTTATCCTGAATTCACTGCCATTTTTGGATCTTATCTAGCACAAAACATGAATGGTGGGATAAAAGGATGATGTGATTCTACATTCACACGACAAAAAGTTACGAGGAAGTCGTGATGTTTTCACTGGAAGCAACATTATCCATTTTTAAATAAGAGCGCAATTTCACTTATGGAAAGAGAAAAAATAAAAGATTGGGGTGACATAAATCTAACCAAGTAAAATTTCACTTATGCCACATTTTTAAAATTTCTAATGAGCATGTACTTTGTCAACTTAGCATAACACATCTGCATTTTTTTCATTGTTAGATCTTACCAAAAACCAAAAGTGAAGACCAAAAGACCAGAAGAAAGAAGATGAAAAATGAATTTGAACATGAGATCAATGATAATGGAAGAGTCTAAGGAGTGTGTATTTTACCTGTGAGAGTATATGGAATAGTGAGTTGCTATTAATTTTATGAATTTGTTGAAGGAGTTGGGGATTATTGGGTAATTAAGCTACCAAAATATTAGACTCATTTAGAAAATGCTACATCAATTTAAAATGTCTAATAAACATGTATTTTTTTTAAGGATAATAAACATGTATTTTGTCAACTTAGTATAACACAACTAAATTTTTTCATTGTGAATGTAATCCAACCACAGATCAATAGTGACGGAATTTGAAATAATAGAGGTTGAATAAAATAAAATTGCATGAAAGCGAATGATATCGAAAATCTAAAATTTAAGATAAATAATTAAACTAATGATACCTAAAAACTAACCAAATAAATCATCATAATGTTGGGACTAATGCGAGGGAGTACATTGGACTGTAACATCATATTAGGCTAAGAGTAACCACACAAATGAGATTGACATCACATCATCATCTAAAGTCTTAAAACATTGGGTACATGAGTCATTTCGCTAATATCTTTATGAGCATGCATATACTGTTGCATCCAATTTGAAATTTTAAATCACAGTTGACATATTAACATCTCTCCATTAAGTGTAAGACTCTCAATGTGCGTGATCCACTATCAAGAACCACTCCCTTTCCCCTACAATGTTGAACCATGATATGATACCAGTGTTGGGCCTTCTGGGGAAGTCAACACGGTTGTGGATCAACACATTGAAGAAAGACCAACCACGCAAGCGAAAATGATATATCATCTTCCAAATTTTTAAGGCTTAAGTATATGTGTTTTTTCACTTAATTTTGGTTCGACCTCCACTCTTTTATCCAATGTTGGGTTTAAATGACACTTTATACTTTATAAATCATAATATTATCTCCCTTAAGTATGACGAAATTCTAGCCCGTGCTTGACACGGGTCCACAAACTAGTACATTTTATTTTCCTGCAACAAGTTGTATTTCCTTTATTATTTTGGATGAAATGAGTTATCTTTGAGTCAATAAATAAATTAATAAATGAGAGAAACTACATTAATCAAATGAGTGTGTTATTTGAACAACCATTTTGTTGATAACTTAGTGGACAACCATAACTTTACAAAGTTGGTAGTGGTCGTACTGGTGGTAGTGGTGGTGGTAGTAGTAGTAGTGGTACTAGGTTGTGACCATGGAAGAATAGCTAGTCTCCTAGGTTGAACAACAACTTTTTAGAGCACCACTTTGTATTTCTCTAAATTCTAACATCAAAATCTTGGAACCCTTACAAAATATTTTATTTATTTATTAAATAGGCATCGAAAAACGTATTGATAGTTACTTAGGGTGTATGGGTGTTGCACCCTGACGTCTAGTGTAGCAATTGACGGTTTGGAGACAAAGACAACAACAACAAAACATGATAGAAATTTTTTGTGTTGAGTTTTATGTGGTGTCTGTCTCTTTGTTTATAAATCAATCTATTTTATTAGATCGGGTACAAAATTTTGTGAAAAATGTACACAGTGGCGCAATAACAAAAAAAAAGGATTTTCTTTTCTCACTCTCCACACTTCTCACGCGCTCTCCAATATTTCGAAAATACTTATGTTCATATTATATGATTCGAACATCTTTTTTAGAATATTCAGATTATATAATCCAAAAACTAACAAAACCCACAATTCTTGCTATAGTTGATACGAAACACCCCGTTGACCATTATACCATCTCCACATAAATTGCACAACAATTTTGAGGTTAGCATGAATAGTCAACAATAACCATGATATGAAAAGTGAAGGAATGAAAAGGGAAGACCAAATGAAAATGTTGAAGAATGTTATACTATTTATAGTCACAAAAATGTTCCTAGACTATAACTAATTCAAATGAAACATTAATAATATAAAAAAAAAGAAGCATAAATTACGTCACAAACCGTAAAACCTTGCTTGTAATGCGACATTGCACATTATGCGATGATTTAGATTATATTATCCGAGATAATTTCCACAACATTTTGGATGATATAATCTGAACCAGTCCCAATATGTGTTGAAACTTAAAGTTTGAAAGATTTGACAAAGTTCAGATTATATAATCTAAACCGTAAACACATGGAATTTTTAAAAAAATTGGCATTAATTTAAATTCTACAACGACATCATACATTAAACATAACAATTTCAACAACATGAAACAACATTTTAAAACACACATAAGATTATAGATCAGTCAAATTTAAATCTTCATATGGTCTATCCATGCAAACCATGATTTCTTTGTAGGTCCCGGACTGAATCAAACTTTTCTGAATATCTTGGAAAGATCTAACCAAGGAATCATCTAACTCGATTAATCCCTTTGAAATATGCTGATCAAATATATAGAACATGATTTTCACGTCATCTGGGTGAACTAGACACTTCCATACGAGTCCACTAACAAAACGATAATACTCAACATTGTCCATCATTCGCGTGTCTACGTAGCTGAAACGACCGTTAATTTGGTTCAGCTGGTCCTTCAAGTTCACATGACATCAACATAGAGCTAAACAATTTAGGTTTTATGTATGCCACTGTTTAAGTTCACGTCGTTTTAATAACGTATGCCAATATTTTATGTTATGAAAAAACTAATTAAATACTAATCAAATTGAATAATCCAAAAATTTATAAGAAGTGTTCAAATCATGTAATCCGAACAAATATTTTCAGAAATGGGATGCATTAAAAGAGAGAAGAGTGAGATTAAAAATAGTTTTAAACTTCTTAAAAAAAATAGTTTTAAAAAAAAGAAAAAGAAAAAAAATACATACATTGTTATTCGCTCCCCCTCATACAATGCCACACTTCTCCTCCAATTTCTGAAACCCTAATTTCTGATTCAATTCAATCGTTAAAACTTAAAACCCTAACCAAAACCCCCAAATCTTCATCACAATCTCTCTTAATCTCTCTCAACCCCTCTCCACGTTCAACGATGGCTTCTTCATCGAGCAGTGGATTAACATTCAAGCTCCACCCACTTGTGATCGTTAACATCTCCGATCACTACACTAGGGTTAAGTCTCAGATGAACCCTACACACGCTCCTCACAACAACGCAACCAACAATGGCGGTGACGGTGTCGTTTCTTCTCTTCCACCGCCACGTGTCTTTGGCTGTGTCATCGGTGTTCAGAAAGGTCGCACCGTTGAAATCTTCAATAGCTTTGAACTTCTCTATGATCCTTCTACTCATTCGCTTGATCGTCCTTTCCTTGAGAAGAAGCAAGAACTCTGTTCAGTATTCCTTTTTCTTCTCCCTCTTATTTTCTCTAATTATTTTACGCTTAGTTTAATTTGATTTTTTTTTTCAATTAGGGTTTTAATATGAAATTTATCTTATAAATTTGAGTTTAGGGCTATGTAGCACCAACACTTTTAATTGGAGATGTGCCCCTATCCGACATATTACACTGACACGCTACACCTACACATGTGATTACGTTTAGTTTTGTCAATGTCCATTGTCATGTCCGGTGCTGGTATCTGTGTCGGTGCTTCATAGGTTTGGGGGTTCTTTGATAAATTGTTTTTTATTTTTCTTATAATATTGAGTTTGGGCTTTGTAGCATTGACACTTCTGATGAAAGACGCGTGTCTAACACCTACCATTACCGACACGACACCAACACATGTCATTACATTAAATTGTCAATTTCTTAAATCACTACGAGTGTCTAAGTGTCAGTGTCAATGCCATGTCTGATGTTTGTCAGTGTTTCATAGGTTTGGGGGTTGTTTGATTAATTGTTTTATTTATTTATTTATTTATGCAAGTTTAGTTTCTGAAATTTAAGGTGATTTTTTCAGATAAGAAGGTTTTTCCACACTTCTACATATTGGGATGGTATTCAACTGGAAGCGATGCAGAGGAATCTGATATGCATATTCACAAAGCTGTGAGTTTGCTTTATTGTTGTTCTGTGTCTTAATTTAACCACAATTGTGATTGTTTTCTATTTTTTGGCACTGGAACCTGTACTTCTGTTTATAGTTTGCAGTTTTTTGCATTGAGGAACGTTGTTGTATATTGTTTTTGTTTTGTATTTCTTGCTAATTTTGTCGTATTGGTAGTTGAGAGAGTCTTTGTTTTTGGTTTGAAGCTTTGGGTTGGTATTTTGATTTTGAAGCTGCCAATTGTGGGGTTAAAATTGTAGGTTAAGGTTCTTGCAAATTCCATTGGCATCATTCTGCTTCGTTGTGTTAGTCTGGATTAGATGAATATTGTTTTGGGTTTTGACGCGTTGTGGTGCATGTGCACTGTGATATTTATTCTGCTAATGCTAAGTTGTTTACTAAAATTAAAATTGACAAATGGGGCGTTGGTTAACTGGAGTTATTTGAATTTTGCAATTACATACCCTGGCCAAGAGATTAGCTTATTTATCTTAGCTACTGACATTATTGTTCTGCAGTTCACCTGTAATGATGTATTATCAAATCTTCCTTTGTATTATTATAAATTTCATTAAGCTCCCTTTTAACTATTACTATTATGGGAGTGCTAGCAACACAATCCTATTGGTTGAAATTGACCTAAGTTCCACTAATTCATGTGAGTTCCACATAAATTTAGTGAACCCATATGAGTTTCGACCAATAGGAGAGTCTGTTACTACCATAGTTCTTCTTTTCAATTCATTAAGCTCCCTTTTACCATTACTATTATGGGAGTGCTAGCAACACACTCCTATTGGTTGAAATTGACCTAATTTTTACTAATTCATGTGAGTCCCACATAAATTTAGTGAACCCATATGAGTTTCGACCAATAGGAGAGTCTGTTACTACCATAGTTCTTCTTCTTATTATCATTATTACTAGTCAGAGTGATAGAAACCAACTTGCCTTATTAATTATTATTTCTATAATCTAACTTAGCCTAACTAACCAACTGACCAACTAACTCAGCATAACTAACTGACTCACCAACTTAACACTCCTCTCACATAACTAACCTATCAGAGGTATAGAGAGATAATGAAAATTGTAGGCCAAACTTTTGAGGAAGATTTAAATATGGTCTATCATTAGATTTAGACTCAGACATGTATTTTTGTTTTTTCTGAAAGAACTCAGACATGTATTTATATTGCTGTGCTTTTGTTCATTTCAAATTCTCTTCAAGCTACTTTAATTCCTTATTCCATCCAAAACTCTGCTGCAACAGTTGATGGATATCAATGAAAGTCCGGTTTATGTTCTTCTGAACCCTGCAATCAATCACTCTCAGAAGGATCTCCCCGTCAGTATATTTGAAAGTGGTATGCAATCTTCATCATTGTGTTATTTAGTGCCAACCATGTGTGATCTTCCTCTCAACCACTGATGCAACTTGCAATAGTAAAAAAACTTCAAAAAGGAAAGAGCTTTAGCTACTTGAATTATATTTCTATTCTATAATTTTTTTTCATAAAAGAATAAATTTTATTGGAGAAAGGGATGGAAGTTCAATATATTGATGGATGAGTCCTTAACAAGGATAAAAATAGACCATCCCTTTACATATCCAAAATAGAGAACGTAGCAGTGTGACACATAAAACTGAGGTTGGAATTTTTTATAGAAAGGCTGGAGCATGTGAAACAGAGGCTTCCATTTGAAGCAAAGGCTGCTTTGCTGTAGACTAATTTCTAATTGATTTCTGTTTAAGTTTGCATTTAATCTTTCTGGCCTGTACTCTTAAGGTGGCAGAACCCTATTTTGGTTTGTTTTATGTATTTTGCCCAATGTTTTGGCTGTCATTTTTCCTGCTTGTTGTGCTGAGAGTAATTCTGTGTTATTGCTGGTGCTTGCTGTTGCAACTTCAGAACTGCATGTCATAGATGGGATTCCACAGCTTATCTTTGTCCGCTCAAGCTATACTATTGAGGTTAGGCTTTTATAACTGCTGTTGTCCTTTTTCCATATATGAAGCCTTTGTACCTCAATAAATTATTGATTTGGCTCCCCCTTCCTTCTTCTTGCTTTGCTGAAGACTGTTGAAGCAGAACGGATCTCAGTTGATCATGTTGCTCATCTTAAGCCGTCTGATGGTGGTTCGGCAGCTACACAATGTGCGTGGTTTTCTTGTCTCTTCTTTCCATTACAGTCTTATTATCTATCGTTAAGTTTATTTTTGGAGAAGGGAAACAATTGTGGTTTTTGTTTTTATGGTTATGTAATTATGTCACTTAATTATATTCTTATATTGAACTTCACATAGCTTGTCAAAAATCTGGATAAATTATATTCTTATATTGAACTTTACATCGCTTGTCACAAATCTGGTTAAAAGGTGAGAGTTGTGTTGGGCACTCAATGTTCAACATGCATTGTTGTCTAATCTGAATGTTTTTAATGGGGATGGTATATCGGTATATCAAGCGAAAAATCTTCCATGAAAATGTGGTGAAAGCATATATGCATCAAGCGAAAAATCATCCATGAAAATGTAGTGAAAGCATAGCGATTATGATAAAAATACACAGTTAAAAAAAGGACTCTAAAATGTAATAAAAGTAGTTAGATATATGTCAAGATTAAACTTAAAATATCATAATCATAATATATATAAAAACTTAATAGTCGATGTCATAAGTTGCATAATGTAAATTCACTAGAAAGTAAACTATTAAGCTCAAGTAACTACATATTAATAGCAAACCTGACAAAATACTAATAACCAGGAAAAATTGTAAGAGATGAAATGGACAGAATATAAACAGAAAACAGAGAGGGAAGGATTGAATATGAGAAAATGAAAAGGGATGGAGAGATATCAGAGAGGCGTGATAACAGAAAGAAATTAGGAAAAAAATGTTTGTTCACCTAAAAGGGAAGATTTCCCGCGAAAAGAGGTAACCAGAGATGGAAGAGGAAATACTTGAGTGAAAATGGAAGCGTCTGATTAAATATAGACTATAGACAGCTGAAGAGGCGAGTCTTTTTTGCTTTAGGGTTCTAACAACCCGTGCATGATTTATATTATGAAATTGGGTTGCCTTCTTTTGGTATTCTATATCCTAACATAGACCCATCTTCTTTTCTGTTATTTCTGGCTTCCCCGCCATTTCCGCCCATTGTGCTCTGAGCGTCATAAGAGTTTCAGCAAGGAAAGCGGCTGAAATCGTAAGTTATTGAAATTGAAAGGAATAGAGAAACACCTAAGTCTTACTGAAATTTGGTTTTCATTAGAGCCAAAGGCTTTCAAGATGCATGTACCTAAGCTGTCTCTTACCTGTTTTTTTTTTTTTTAGTTATACTTATGTCTAATTATTCCGTTTTTTCTTTTGGCAGTGGCTGCTAACCTTACTGGTATACACAGCGCCATCAAAATGCTTCATAGTAGAATAAAGGTGCTACATCACTATCTTCTTGCTATGGAAAAAGGTACGAGGGTATCATGTCTCTGCAAAACTAGCATTTAATGATGATAATTTTTTTGTTGTTTATTCCAGCTGTATAAAAACATATTATTTGATATCTGAACTTGTCAGGCCTTTTTCCTTTAAAAAAAAATAAATACTTGTTGGGCCTTTTGAGTTGCTAATACTTTACCAATAGTGTTTAAAGAGTTAGATAAATAAAAGTTAGAATAAATACATTAGTGACAGTTTCAACTAGTTTTCTGTTATTGCAAGAAGGACTTTTAATACTTACATTCATATTTCAAAAATCAGTTTTAAAACATAGTAATAGACCAATAATGCCCATTGATTCTGTGAATAATATTTCCTTTTCGTGCTTCAACCCTATATTATACATAGCCTACCTATATCGTATCTACCTGAAGTAATACCATTTGAACCTTATTGTTTAAAAACAGGTGATGTTCCTTGTGAGAATTCACTATTAAGGCAAGTGTCGAGTCTCCTGAGAAGATTGCCTGCTATTGAATCTGGGAAATTTCAAGATGATTTCTTGATGGTGAGTGTTTGATTTTGAAAATTTCACTATAGCTACGACCTTTCTGTTTTTGGTTTGGGGACTATAACCTTTGCAAGTAGCGGGAAGGGGGCATTGATAAGCTTAATTTTTATTTCTGTACGGTTACCGTGCTTAGTTTATTTGAGTTTTTGTGCGCAAAATCATATATATCATGACATGAACTATGATGGATATTAATACTTGTTAGAGTTTAGAAAATGAAATGTGTACTGGGATTGATATGAGGAGAGTGGACTGAGCCAATGAGGGGGCAATCAGTTATTCGTATTGGTACTTCGTAGTTTTCGGCTACACAGACAAGCGTTAAACATCTTCTCTCTGAGCTTGGCTCTGAGATTGGTTTGATGTGTTTCTGTATTAGTTCCTATTTTCAGTAATTAATAATACTCTCTGATTTTCTTACCTTGAGTGGTCTCTATAACACCAATACAAATAAATATAAGGACTATTCCCACTATGAAACGTTGGAGATTATTGCTATTACGATAATGTTTTTCTGTGAAGATTCATGTTGCTTCACTATGGTATCTGTGCTGGATTGTGGGCTTATTATCACAGTAAGATATAGCATAAAACAATATCTTCTTTCCCTTGCAGGAATACAATGACACCTTGTTGATCAGTTACCTTGCCATGCTGACCAACTGCTCAAGGTATGACATACCACTAACTGTTTCCTTTGTTTGTTTTCTGTTGGGTTTTGTAATTGTAGTTGTTTTTTTTCCTTGCAAAAAACAGTTATTTTAGCAAAACTACTTTTTATTTTAATCTCATTAATCAACAAATCAAATAGGTAGAAAAATAAATACAAGGTTGCATTTTGACATGCATTCGAGCGCTTGGGAAATCTTTCTTTAAAAGCTAGTTATCAGTGGGGAAAAAACCAAACCACTTAAATACTACACCGAGCATCACATTGACATACTACTCATCGTAGGACTTTGGTACCCCATAATACCTACATCCATAGCACAGTTTTTCTTTCATTCCCTATACTGCAGCATTCTCTAGGAAAAGCATAACCTTCAGTCAGAGGTACTTGCCAAGGGAGAGTCATTTGAGTAGAGTCTATTCGTATGTATATCTTAATGGATGGATTCTATTACGTCGTTATGCTCGATCTTGCATGGTATATTCATGATGCCCCATTTACAATATATCCTGTTAGGAACCCAGAACCTAACTGAGAAAATAACACAGCAACACTTAATAAATGGAATATATTATTTACGAAAAAGGAAAATTACAGTTGAACGGTACTCCTACTGCCCAGAGCAAAGCTCCTCCTAGATAAGATATGACTCTCTGAAGCCAAACCAAATTGTTTTTAGCAGAAAAGATTCTAAATACCCTTCCCTCTCCTATGCTCACCCTCACCCCTGCCATGCCTTATTATTTCCCTCTTCTTTCCTATGTTTTGAGAACATCACTCTCCATCTAATGGGCCTGCGCAACTGATTAGCCAATTGTTTATTTGGGCCCAATTCTCATTTGAGGTGTTAACATCCTTACTGGTCTTCTCCCTGTGACCTTTTTTATACCCCTCTTAACAATGTTGAACAACTTTCTTCACTTGTCTTGTATAGAAGTCGTTGCAGTTTTCCAGTCATCTCATTGTACGCATACTGTATATAGGTCATTGAATGGATGCATCACCACATCCTTATTTCCATATCCTTTATGTTTTTCTCACGAATATAATTTTTGTGAAAAATTAGTAGAAATATGTTGATGGTGGATTAGGTGTGTTGCGTAACATTTTCCATGAGATATGTGAATATACTTTCAAAACTAAGGAACTTGAATGCTATTTCAGTTCAGAATTTTAACTTTGTATTGTATCCATGTGTTGTTATTAATACATGCTCTTTTTTCTTATATCTGTCTTCCTGTAGTGCAATGAATGATTTGGTGGACAAATTCTCTACTGCTTATGATAGACATACTAGAAGGGGTGGACGAACTGCTTTCATGTGAATGTCGCCTTGTTGCTCGTTTCTAGATGTCTTGCTTTGGACAGCTTCGACGCACTTTTCCAACTCTGTAGGCACAGATTTTTGTCTTCTTCTCTTTGCTGCTTAGGCATTGGTTATTAAAGCTTAGTATTGCTTGGATTTGAAGAGTATAGGGAGTAAAAAAAGTTCGTGGGAATTGACCATATTACCCCCCACCTCCAAAGAAAAAAAGGAAATGTGTTGGTTTTTACATTTCTGTAACAAAATTGCAAGTTGAGGGCACACGAGTTCATGGCATGATACAAGTTTTCATTTTGATTGTTTGTTGAGCCACCACCCTTCATTATTTTGTATGTCGCGTGCAAAATTCTTTTGCATTTCTTGGCGGGATTTTTACTCGGTTAAGTAGAACATTGGAGCTAGTTTGAACTTTTTTCCTTTCTAAAAATATAAAAATTTCCTTTTTATTGGTAATAACAGTGTCTCTTACAATAGTTTATTGTATCAATTCTGTAATTTAATATCTTAAAAGTTTTTTCATTTAGCTATTCTATAAACATCTACAAGTTTATAAATGACATTTCAGTAAGTGAAGAAGCGGAAATCAATTTTACCTTAGAAAGGAAAAAGTGACACCAGAAAGTGCATTCCATTTATATATAGGTAAAATTTCAGGCCGAATGATTTTTTTTGACGTCTATATCCGACTAAAACACACTATAATATCACCTCCGAAATATCTCAACAATAATATATGGTGACAAAATTGGAAGCATGTACAAAAAAAGATTACTTATACACAATTTTTCTACAAGTTTATCTATATTACATATAACTTGAGAGTAAAGACTAATAACAACTTCAAATGTTGTGCTTGTTCATCTCAACTTGTTCGATTATCCTGGGGTAGACTTCCAATGAGTGGCACGAAGGAATCTTGCTCCACCGCAATATGGTGCAAATGCCATCAAACAACGCCTCCCTACCACTTCATCCCCTTCATCTTCAGCCTCCAGTTCTACACTAGTCCCCTCTCCAGCATCTCCTGAGTCCTGGCTTCACCCAATTGATCATGTTGATTTTTCCCCATCTTGATTCTCTGTTTCTCTTTCCTCCTCTGCTTCTTTAATCTTTGGTCTTCCCACCCCTCAGAATTTGACACAGCAAGCAATAACCGAGAATTAGTTAAATTCCCATATTGGGCTGGTTCTGATGGTAAAGCAGGCCCATGTAGAAACAAGAGAGGACCCACCACTTAGCCTTCCCTCAT
>Ga0315915_1006262_pt1 | contig 14591 bp, 7 predicted proteins | sample MpolbnodulesMG_FD_207738 | JGI IMG/M metagenome (GOLD analysis project Ga0315915, IMG submission 207738) | Medicago polymorpha root nodule microbial communities from Los Angeles, California, United States - branched nodules | ecosystem: Host-associated > Plants > Roots > Nodule | place: USA... | reverse complement strand
TAATAGTTTAGTTGATCTTCAACTTCAGTATTGCAATAATTGTGTTCTTTCATCACTAGGTAAACTACCATCTCTAAAAAAGCTTGAATTATGGGGTATGAATAATATGCAATACGTGGATGATGATGAATATCATGATGGTGTGGAGGTGAGAGCTTTTCCATCCCTGGAAAAATTGTTACTAGTAGGACTACAAAACTTAGAGCGTTTGTTGAAAGTGCAAATAAGAAATATGTTCCTTCTTCTTTCTAATTTGACCATCATTGATTGCCCTAAACTTGTGTTGCCTTTCCTTCCATCCCTTAAAGACCTCATTGTATTTGGATGTAACAATGAGTTACTGAGATCAATCTCCAATTTCTGTAGTCTTACCACCCTTCACCTTCTTAACGGTGAAGACGTGACATGCTTCCCTGATGGTTTGTTAAGAAACTTGACTTGTCTTCAAAGTTTGAAAATCTCTAATTTCCCAAAATTGAAGAAACTGCCAAATGAACCCTTCAACCTAGCATTGGAGTGTCTGAGTATCTCTTCTTGTGGTGAGCTTGAGTCTATACCGGAACAAACATGGGAAGGTCTTCGATCTCTTCGAACTATGGATATTGGTTATTGTGGAGGATTGAGATCCTTTCCGGAATCTATTCGACACCTCACTTCACTTGAGTTTTTGAAAATTCGAGGTTGCCCAACATTAAAGGAGCGATGCAAGAAAGGAACCGGTGAGGACTGGGACAAGATAGCGCACATTCAAAAATTGCATGTTGATTGAATGCAAAAGCACTCACATTTGAAGAGCATTGATTCAATTTGTTAATTCTTATATGCTTCCACCACCGGAGGTCTTCCCTTTGTTTGTTGCTTCCTATTTACCACATTTCTTGTAGGCTCTCTCTTCCACCATAACTCTTTTTGAGATTTTGATTCATATTGTATAGGAACAGTAACAATCTTCTGTGTACTGTGTTTGCAGGATATGACACTCTTGTCTCTTCACTATGGTTTTGCAGCACATGTTAGTTTGTCTTATGTCTTCCACTAATATACTTCAGCCCCACCACCTTCACCCCTTAATCTATACTTCTGCAGAGAGTTGAAGCAGCAATGGCAGAGAAAAACAGACATCTAAAATCTTTCTTAGAGCCTTATAATGCCCTTTTAGCATATAAATTTTCTGTCTCTTTCAATGACTTTTGTTTTTTCATGTTTTTCATTCAGTTTAATATGATACATGAAATTTATAATTTGTTGTTGTTATGATATTATTAATTACTGGTTTTGTATTTGGTTCACATAAGATACATTTGAGATATTTTTGTTTTTCACAGTAAGCAATAATTCAGTTAGCATAGGTAATTGTGAATTCTTTCAAGAACTAGGTGGTACAAACAAGCAAGGGAATTGTGGAAGAGAAAATGAAGATGAGTTTGTTAGGTGCATGTGCACCTTTTTAACTGTTTTGGGAATTTTTTTATTTATTTTTTCAATACAATGTTCCTATTTTGAGGTTTTATATGATACTCTTGCTGATTAACATTTCTACTTTAGAAGCATAATCTTTCTTATTTTATCCTGAAAATTATAAAAAAAAAAGGATCTTTAAGCTGCAGAAAAATTATTATTTTCAGTCATTTTGCAACGATAATAGATTATATACTAGCTTTTTCTAATAAATTTGATTGTCTGAAGTCTGAATTGCTTATATAGTTTGTGTCATATATCACAACAAGCTCTCACGCCTTGCAAAAGATATTTAATTTGCATTTTTTGTCACTTTTTAATATGAATTGATGTCATTCATATTAAAGGCCTCGCTAATCCATGATTTCCCGAAACTTGAGTTGTCATCGCTTCAATCTGTTAAAGACCTCGCTGTAGTTGGATGTAACTATGAGTTACTGAAGTCAATCAGTAGTTTCAATGGTCATGACACTCTTTACCTTTGTGTAGGTAAAGAAATGAAATCTTTCCCAGAGAGGATTTTGAGAAAATTTACGTATTTTAAATCTTTGACAGTAGCTGACTTCTCAAAAATGAAGGAATTACCAAATGAACCATTAAACCAAGCTTTAGAGTGTCTGCATATCGTATACTATGATGAGCCTGAGTATTTTCCGGAGAAAATGTGGAAAGGTCTACGATTCGAACATTGGAAATGCTTGGTATAAAGGATTGAAATCCTTGCAAGAAGGTATTACACACCTCACTTCACTTGAGGTTCTGACTATTTATGTTTGTCCGGAGGATTAGATGAGCGATGCGAGGAAGGAAAAGACGTGGACTGGAATAAGATAGTACACATTCCAAAATTAGACATTCGTTAGAATTAAAATGAAGAAACACACACAATTGAAGAGCTTTGATTCAGCTTGTTTACGTTTCTTATTGTGCAGTAACAACCTTTTGCATTCTTGTCACTTCATTATGATCTTGCAGTGCATGTTAGTTTCTTTATTGTCTTTCAGTGATAAGTTTAGATCATTGTGTTTTCTTTTATTTAACTTTCTTACTACTTATCAGTTTGGTACATGAACATGTTCTTAATATCAGTTTTTATTTGGGTTAGATTTATAATATTTATGACAAGACCATCAATTAGCACTAACAATTAAGACTTGACAAGAAAACAAAGTGAATAGAATTCTGCTAATCTCTTCAAAACTCTGAAACACAAGCTAAGATAGTGTCCAAACTTTTCTGCAAATCTTCAATATCTTGACCATGTACCTTACTCTTCAATAAGAAAACAAATTCATATTGGTTTGCTGCTCAATAGAGGTGAAGATGAGACATATTTTCCAAAAGGGATGTTGAGAAACCTGACTTGTCTTCGAACTTTGGAAATATCTGATTTCCCAAAAGTGAAAGCATTGCCAAGTGAAGCCTTCAACCTAGCTTTGGAGCATCTTGGTATCCATCACTGTTGTGAGCTTGACTCATTACCGGAACAACTTTTTGAAGGTCCACGATCCCTTCGAACCATGGAGATTGCTTTCTGTGAAAGATTGAGATGCTTGCCAGAAGGTATTCGCACCTCACGTCACTTGAGGTTCTGTGAAGAAACTTTTGACCAACATTGATTCCAATACAATATGCCAAATAATATAGAATCATTTGTATATTAAGACCATGTATATTAAAATCACTGCAATGCTTTGAACAAAATATAGTTAATGGTTTTGATGTAAATCAACCTTTTGATTGAGCAACATACGGTCTATGCGGCTACTTTGAGAGTGCAGACAAGTTTTTAAAATGGAGATTCTAATTTTCAATTGCAAGTGTCTGTTCTACTGTAATTTTATGTCTTTGCTTGTTTCAATGATAATTTGTTTTCTTTTTCAAACATGAACGTTATTAATTGCCTTATTTCCTAATTCTGTACTATAGTTTCTATAATTTCAGGTGCTGGTTATGTAGCCATTAGTAAGGGAACATTAATTTCACCATAAAAACAATTTTTATACAAGATCAGATGAAACTTTTTATGAAAGGGTTAACTTGAGAATGACCATACAAAGGGAATCCCTTGACTAAAGAGATTAAATCTGTTTTATATCAATCTGATTACATCAGATATATATACATGAAAATAGAGAATATTTTCATAGAAGAAAATAAATGAAATAACATTTCAGTAAATACAAATGAAATATTTTAATGATTGTGTCATATCTCAGTAGCTACATTTCAACAAAAGTACAAGTATATATATTCTACTTTTCTTGTATGAAACACTTTTTAATTACATTCTTAGATACAGAATAAAAGACACTTTAGAGATCAATGATGAAAAACCTAGAACCTAATGATCTTGATTATTGGCTAGTAGAAATCATTGTTAATGTTTATGACCAACATTTACAAACTAACTATTCTCTTCTAAGCAAATACCTCAGTATAAGGTTAGAGTTATACATGGTAAACCATACCAACTTCTATCAAAGAAGTATGAGCTACTTCCAGCATAATATCAGGTTCTCTGCAATTTTTGCTTAGAAAAGCATAAACAACATCTATTCCAAATTTCTTTAAAATGGAAGATGATTTTTTTGCCTCTGCATAGGAATGCCCAACTATATAAGTAACACCTGATTCTTTGGCTTTTAAAATCTGCAATGACTCGACTTTATAGGACTCGTCTTGAAGTTGTTGGCCATCACATGAAAATGGTAAACAATTCTTTTCAGAATGTGACCAATTCAATTTCAAGGTGTGTTGTGAAGCACTGAGATCTTCCACATTTATGTTTCTTCCATCATCTATAGTCAATTCATTTGTTTGTTCTGGAACACTGTTTTCTATTTCTATAAACTGAATTATTGCAGATACCAATTTATTATCAAAATTGTAATTCTCTTGTTGCATGTCTTTGTAACCGTATCGGACAATGCACCGAAACATGTAGAACTCCTTTGGACCAATCCTGCTGATGACTAATCTTTCACTTTCATTGACATAAGGGACTTGAACTGATTTAGTACATACAAAAACTAACACCTGATGGAATGCTGGTAAATTTGTAATAAAATGACCGAAAATAGCCGGGATACCGGAAGCAAGATTACTGAAAATGAGACCGATTCCTGGGACACGGACCATGCCTAAGCATGGTCCTAAGGATAACATCTTGCTCACCGAGACCTTGTTTTCCACATCAAATTGGTGTTTCTTCATTGTTCCATAGTTCCATGTGAACATTACAGCCATAAAAATGAAAGAGAGCGAAATTGGGATCCATCCTCCTTCAGGGACTTTGCAGACAGAAGCTGAGATGTAAAGAAGTTCAATAGATCCAAACAATAGGAAACATGTAAGTGCTTTTATTATCCCTTGTTTCCAAACAATTATAATTACTAGTGTCATCAAACATGTTGTCACAAACATAACAGTGGTGATAGCCAACCCTGCAAACCAAGAAAAGTAGTTTAAATTTAGTTTTCCATACTTCAAGTATCATAATGAGTAAATATAAGAGTAAACAGTCATTTTCCCTAAATGTGTGAGGCGTAATCACTATAATAATGACTGTATCCGAGTTATGAAAATGTCCCTAAAGTGTCTTTTGTTTGTAATTTTATGGACCAAGTTGACTAATTGAAGACACATTCAATAATTAAACTAATTAATGAAAGATACATTTGATGAAGAAACGTACTAATGAAAGACGCATTTATGTAGTTTTTCACTTTATTTTTATAATTTGATACGTTAGAGACTATTGTGACAGCACCTCACACATTTTAGGATAAAAATGATTGTTTAATCTAAACACAATGGAAAAAGATACCATACCATATGCATGACCCATCATGTTTGTATCCCTAAGGCCAATTGTGACAGCTAAACAAAGGCACATTAATATCCAATTGATTTCTGGAACATAAATCTGTCCATATATTTTGCTAGAAGTATGAACAATCTTGACTCGAGGAAAACAATTTAATGCACAGCATTGGCTTATGATGGAAAAAGTTGCAGAAATCACTGCTTGACTTCCTACAACAGCAGCAAAAGTGGCCACTATAAAAACTGGCCAAAATACAGCTTCTGCAGAAAAATAGAGGCACAGTTACCCTAGAGTTATCATAAATAATATCGATATCTTTGTGGTTTCTTAAAGTGAATTCTTGCCTGGTATGGCTTTGTAGAAACTTCTCTCAATGTCATAATGGTGCTTAGAGAGAAATGCAGCCTCACCCATGTATGCCAAAATCAGGCACGGATATACTAAACATGTGAAAGCTATCTGATATTTAAGTGCAACTGTTAAATCAGATTTCATTTTTGTATGCTAGACTAATATACTTGTGATCAATATTGTTAATTATTGTATACTTTTAATTTACCTTTATTGAGAGTGCAGAAAAATGACCCATGTCAGCATACATTGTCTCCACACCTAAGATGGCATCACATAGGAAATTAATCTCGTAGCTCTTTAGCTGATAGAGAAATGATTTGTTGTACAACCTAATTTGGACAATCTTCGTGAAATTTTGACTAACTAATAGGTACCTGTTATTGAAAGCACAACTCCACTTAATGACAACCATCCTTCAATGCCAGTGGTTTTGAGAAACCTAAACATATAGACTGGTGAAAGTGCACGATATACTTGTCGGTTCCATCGGAATATATTGTATATACCAATACCACTGATACACAAAAGCCATGCGGCAACAACTGGGGCAAACATGAAGGCAACTCTATGTGTTCCATGATGCTGAATGGAGAAAAGGCCAACTAAAATGATACATGAGACTATAACAACATAATCTGCGCAATACATAATGTAGAGTTTTAAAATTATGCTTTGAATAGACATAATGGTAATGATGGAAGTTTGGTTAGCTTACTGTCATGGAGTTGGTTGATCTTAACTTGAACTCCTGAAACTGCTGAAAATACTGAAATGAGACACGAAAAGGATGGTCATAGACTGAAACGGACAAACAGGTACAGAACTTTGTATAAGGATCAACTCTTGAAGCAGTATATTTTCAGTAAACAGTGCAATTATTTATTCTGAAATGTGATTTTGTATAATCACATTAATGAGAAATAATGAATTCTAGCAATTACTAATCAGCTAAAGTTACAATTTAAGGAATGCATATGTGTATCTGTGACATTGCCAATGATGGATAACATAATTCTTTTTGGTTTAAATATTATGTTTAGTCCCAGCAAAATCAAATGTTTTCATTTTTGGTCCCTGGCATCAACTTTCAGTTTAAAAAAGCTGATGTTGTAAACAGAGGTACACACCATCATTTCCATGTAGGATGACAATGCCACATGTCAAAACGACATTTGATGATAGTGAGCTACGACTAACATGAACATCAGCACGGCCACATGGAGCTGATATGCCACATCTATCTCCTCATTTTCTCTGACGTGTTCATTAGTGTTGACGTGTTACTATCACCCAATATGGTGTTGACATGTGGCATATTTATCCTCCATGGAACGGATGTCATTTACTTGTATTTGCCACATCAGTTATTTTAAACAGAAAGTTGACGCTACGGACAAAAATCAAATACATGATTTTGTAAGGATGAAAAGAAAAAAAAAAGGTATTTATAGGGACTAAAACCAAAATTCGCTCTATTTATGGGGACAAAACACATTTAAACCATTATGTTTTTTATAAGACCAAGCTCCCTTTTACTTGTACAACAAGTAACCCCAGAGCTGATATTAAGGTGATAGCTTGCAGGAACCATGAAGTAAACATCATAATATGATCTGAGAGGGGATGCTCCCGATCAAAATACCTGATATTGCAGGAGTAATCACACCATCACCAATTGTCATGCAAGTTCCCAACAGAACAAAGATTAAAAGTCCTTTCTGGAACCTAGGGTGCTTTTCAAAGAACAGCTTCAAAAGAGAAGATTGCCATGTATCAGCAGAATCTTCTGTTGAATAAGCAGATAAATTCTCATCTGTTGGTTGCTGATTAGGCAAAATGCTTAGTCTTGCATGTCTGCAGAGAAGTGAGTATAATGCAAATGTGCCTCCTGCAGTACAATAAGTGAACAATTGATTCTAACAAAGATTTAACTAATTATCCTAATTAAGGAACATAAGAAAGAAATTTTTAGATGCTCATGAACCAATGAGATTTCTCTTGATTTGTACCAGTGAGAGACAATATTAGTCCTTTTATTTATTTCAAAATGGTCTCTTATATAACAAAATTACAACAATGTGTTCCCTTTTTATTTTTTGTTTTAAAATAGTGTCATATTTTACAAAAATTACATTAAATTTGTCCATTTTCAATTCCAAAACTATCCGCTATTACTTTGTAAAAGCTATACCAAGGTGGTCCTCTCTGTAAAACAAAGAACAATTTCATTACCAAAAAAAAAAGTGACCAAATTGAAACCTGAAATAAAGATAAGAAACCAAAAGTATTTAGTCTAAAATTAATCTTCAAATATTTATCTGTAATTAAGTAAACATTCTAGACATCATGATACAGAAGGAAAATTATGGATCATAGTAGTTGTATAAAGTCAAAAAGAAGAAAAGACAGAATATACAATGCTTCTGTCATCATTTTATTCATTTGGTAAAGCAAAAATATCCAAATATCCTTTATGTGAGTTTTGGCTGAATAATAATGTGATTATAAAAATAATTGTGTCCTTAATGAGTAGTTATAATTGAGTTGACTTAATCAGCTTAAAAGCCAAAGGAACTGATAAGACACACACCAAAAGTACCATCATCAATGATTGAAGATTGTACCTTCTCCATTATCATCAGCAGACATGACAATGAACACATATTTGAAGAGAGCAATAATAGTAAATGTCCAGAAGATAAATGAAAGCACCCCAAAAATTTCTTCATCATCTTCTTTAAGGCTCAATTTCCCTGAGAATGAGGTCTTGTATACATAAAGAGGAGAAGTGCTTAAGTCACCATAGACTACTCCAAGACTTTGGTATGCTAGAGTCAGCACATTTGCACAAGATGTCCTCTTTAAATTCTGATACATATGAAACCAAGCATAAGAAATTAATAATATATATACAGTATACACAATTTTATATCTGAAATGGAAAAAAATGAGTACCTGGTGAGATATTCCTTGTTCTACAAATTGCTCAGAAGGATTCATTGTTGAAACATATATAGAAAATGAGGTATGTTATGAAGAGAATGATGAGATAGAGAAATATATAGAAAATGAGTAATGGAAGAACTGAAGTAGTAAACAAGGCAAGTGGTGTGTGTGTCCAAAGAAGTTGTAAAATGCATTCAATGCTCTTTTAACTTTCCTTTGTTGGACTTCTTTAACCAACCTAACACCTTACCCTTACCCTTCTAAATGAATGGTAAACAACTTTTTCTTAACTCTCTTTTTCAAAACTAGTGTACAGTGTTGAATTGAATTTGGATAAAGTAGATGTTACTGAGTTCAATTATAAGTAATTTATTGTCACATGTGTAGATATAAATGATGATTTATATATTTTCAGATTTTAAGTTTTACAAAAATAAAACTATTCTTCCTTTATATGTCCTTTGTGAATAAGATTGATTTTTGTATTTATTTTTTCTGTTTTAACTTTCAAGTTCTATATTAAAAATGGTCGGCATTCGCAAAAATGATAAATAAAGTTAGATAAAAATTATTCCGGCTAATAATCGAATTCAAGTTCTCTTGATTCAACCTTAACTAAATCTCATTAAATATTTGAGCCAAAAATAAGAGTACAAATTTTCTCCACTTTAAACAATGGAATGAAAGTCAAAAATGTTTGGTAATCATTTATATCGTGTGATTTGGTAAATGCCTCTTTCCTTATTCATGTGTCAAGTAATTAGTCTCTAAAAGCAAATTGATCCTTAAAGTGGCCACTGAAATGGGATTGGAATTGCAAAACATAAAAAGAAAACCCGAGCATTATTGAATTATTAGGTCATAGAATATATTTGTCAGCGTCTTTATGAGCTTAACTCAACTGATAGAGAATGGAGACATTGCATAAAGGGTTAGGGTTCGAACCCTGAAAACGAAGTGAATTTGTCTCCTTATCTAACGATACAAATTCCAAACCCCCACGATACATTTGTAAAATAGTTTTTAATGTCACTTTAAATAATAAAAATATTTTTCAATTTTTTTAAATTTTTTTAATTGAAATATTCTGTTAAAATTTAATACGATGCACTGAAATTTTACATAAAAATTATGAAAATATTAATTAATATCAAACATTTTTTCCTAAAACATGATTGATCACCAACTTATTATATTACAAAAGTGGGACATATTGGTAATATAAACATTGCACTATATAAATGTCTGGTTTTCATTGACCTTTATTACATCCAATTGAGGAAAAAACCAAATTTCCCACCAAACAAAGGTATTTGATTGGAGCCTTTTTTCTTTCTTTAATTTCATAATCCTATGCAAAGTTCCTTCCACAATGGAAATTCACTAAGAGCACCATATTTTATTTAAAGAACAAAGTATGGTGAACCTGAATTAGGCACCCACATAGTATGGTGGTAATTAATAACTTACCAAACAATAGAGATACTATGAAGACTTCATAGTATTACATTACTTTTGTCTTGCAAATTGTATACTTCTTTTTACGTAGTTGATGTTCCCATCTTTGTGTGGGTTAATTATAATATTGACGGTTCAACAATAATAAAAATAGTTAAATATGCGATCCATTATACAACCAAACTGCAGGTGTGCTAAAGAGATAAAGAAAGAAAAAAATGTGGGTCCTATAGTTTTTAGAAGGTCAAATACCACTTATGTAAATCTTTCTCTCACTCACGTGCAATTCACATGCTAGTTAGTCCAATCCATGATACACTTTATTATATATTTGGCTTAATTGCACTTTTGGCACCCTATGTTTCAAGAAGTTGCGATTTTGGCCCCTTAACTAATTAAAATACAAAACAACCCCCTATGTATTGGATCTTTGACAGTTTTTGCCCCCTAGACCAATTTTGACTCGGTCAACGCTGACGTGGCACTTCAAATCCGCCACGTGTGCATTGCTTTGAAGTGTCACGTCAGTGTTGACCGAGTCAAAATTGATCTAGGGGGCCAAAACTGCCAAAGATCCAATACATAGGGGGTTGTTTTGTATTTTAATTAGTTAGGGGGCCAAAATCGCAACTTCTTGAAACATAGGGGGCCAAAAGTGCAATTAAGCCTATATATTTATTTCAAATGTGTCATGAAGTCATAAATAGGGTAACATTTGTATTGGATTAATGTTATTAGTTTTTTAGTTTAAATTTGTTTTTTTTATGTAAAAATGTGCATCTAGTCCTTTAAGTCTTAAAATATATGTATCATTACATTATTTTCATCAGATCAAGTTAAAAACTGTTTATGTTGTATTTATTGTTGAGTTGGTGTGTTCAAATGTGAATAGTCAATACATGTTTGGACCGGGTATATGTCCACATCCCCCCAATCCAATACAAGGAGGCTTATTAATCTATAATCCTCATGCACGCCTCATCGCACATGCGTGTTGGATCAATCTCCAACGACTTCATAACATGCAAGGTTTATAAGAGACAGCTACAACATCCCCAATTATATAAGTCTGGCTTCATAACATGTTTTGGACCGGGTATAGACCCACATCCCCCCTCCAATTCAAGGAGGCTTGTTAATCTATAATCCTCATCGAAGGCACACCAGAACTGCACGCCTTATCGCACATATGTGTTGGTTCAATCTCTAACGACTTCACAACATGCAAGGTTTATAAGAGACAACTACAACATCAGCAATTATATAAGTGTGGCTTCACGCCACACCCAAGCTGCATTCATATTTTTACCATATTTCTACTCTCTTTTTTCTCTCTTAGTCACATAGGGACTTAACGTTGGAGTATTAACATGTTTTATAGGTTCCGTTCACTTCATCAGAGAATCTCATGCATTGTATCGGAGAATAGCTTTTGTCTCATCGAAAACCATCCCGTACAAGCACAAACACCAATTACTCGTCATTTTGGTCTACCCCATATCATTACCCCAAAAATAATTAGTAATTGTTCGTTATTATAATATTGTGTACATTAAATGAAAAAAGAATTAGTATAAAAAAATTGAATTACTGTATTATAAAATTCAAACCCTTTTATATGTAAAAAAAAATTCAAATCCTTTTATATGTAAAAAAAAAAATCAAATCCTTTCCATTTGCTGCATTGTGTTTATGGAAATCTAAATAAATCTTAGATGTGACTGAAAAATCGATACTCTAGTTATCTATAATCTTTCAATTAACATTGAGGAGTGAGTGATTGATGTTAAGAAGACAACTTATTTTAAAATCTCTCCGGACACGAGAGCATCCAACAACCCATGTTTAACTTTTAGGTTATTAAAATGGATCTTAAATGTACACATCAATTATTTATAAATTTTTAATACTAGTAATTAATAAGGCTTAAATCTAATCCCACGTATAAAAATTTTAAATAAAATTTCACTAATAAATAATTTTATATTATTTATTAATAACTTTATATCATTATATTCTTTTTTTTTAATAATTAAACATATGTGGAACTCGCACGAGAGAAGGGGTTTAGCAAGTAAGCCCCGCTTCATAAGCACTACTTACTTTTTCTTGGGTATTTGTATCTATCAGTATCAAGACTTACTGAGTTAAATCTCTATTTGGATGGTCTAATCAAATTATTTATGGGGTATATAGTAGAAGACAATGAAATTATGCCATTTATACAATAACAATTGATCATTGGATTTCAACATCACATAACAATGAAGTTTCGCAGTGGAAAAACTTATACTCCCTTCATCCGAGATTAAGTGAGTCATTTGCTCATTTCACACATATTAAGAAAAATGTATAAATGAAGGAGAGAAAAAAATAGTTTTAAGTGTTTTTGTTAAGTATTGATGCATTCTCCACTATCATAAATGCAAAGTGAAATATATTGAATCAAATATTAATTAGAGTTTTTTTTTATAAAGTATTAATTAGAGTTATATTTGGAGAAAAAAAAGTAATTAATGGTGCATTGAAAAGTGAAATGAGACAATTATTTTAAGACAATATTTTTTTGCAAATAGTTCACTTATTATGAAACGGAGCGAGTAGTTCTTCTTGTCAATAATTTTGAAACCTAGTGATTCATAAGGTTATCCACTCTCAATAAAGTCTCAACGACCAAATAATTGTGTTTCTCCTTTGAAATATATGTCTAACCGTGCATCAATTATGACTCGTACATTGCATGTTTGAAGAGTGAGAGATGGGAAAAAAAAAATTATTTGGAACGTGAGAGTTTCAACTTTCAATTATGAAATTCCATAATTTAAAATTTTGAGGAAAAAAAATCAAGAAATACAAGAGTATCTAATTGATTTGACACAATTGATTGTGTTTTAGCTAAGATGGAAGTTTTCAGAAGTAATCGAGTTCGGGTGATGGTTGAAACAATTCTTTACCCTTTTTATGTACTCTCTAACCAAAATTCAAATTAATCAAGTCTTAGCTTTTCTATAGATATTTGGAGGATTAGAACAAAAATGAAAATAAGAAAAGATAATTTTAATGAAAATATTTACAGTATACCAATTTATAAATGATAGTGTGTCTTTTGAGTGGTAAAAAGCTATAAACTCATAAGTGTTTGATCTTTGGCTCATGCAAACATAACCGGTGCTAGTGTCATTCTCTTTTCAACGCTCTTTTAACACTCATTGTCTTATTGACTTAAATCAAGGTGAGTCTCACACTTTAAAAATGGTAAAGCGAACGTCTCTAACATTCCTCTAACCATATAGGATAGACAAATAGAAATGATAAAGATCTAATGGTAACATTTTTCTTTCTGGCAACTACATTGAGAACATCAATATCAAAACTTTAGCACATAAGAAGCATCCAGCTCAAAAGATTCGTCTAATCATCCATAATGCAAGAGTTTTTAACGTAAGTATCACATTAAATTTATCAAAAAAAAAGTATCACATTAAACATTTTTATTTATTCAATGTGAAACTCCCATTATATTTGTGTTGGGGAATAATTTGATGTAAACGGTAATAAATTGAATGAAAAAGAAGGATGATGGACGTCAGTGAACCACTCACCGGTGGAACCGGCTATGCCCCTGACTTTTCTCAAGAAACGAGTTAAATGAAGGAACAAGTAAAATTTGAATTTAATGAGCTAGTATTTTAATTTTCCATAGAATCCTAAGGAAAAATGATACACATGTATAAATTTTTCAGTAAAAATAAAATTATTAATTCTTCATTTAATGACAAATTTATAGTGATAAATTGTAGGATATAATGCATAGCCAACTTCAATAAATGTATTATTGCAAATCATCATCCTTAGTTAAATACATATTTGTTCCTTTTTTTGAAAGAATTGTTCCTATGAGTATGACCAAGATTAAAATGGACCATCCATTTTTCAGAGATGATATGAGGTCCTCCTAAGTAGGCAAAAATTGTGAAGTGAAAAGGGATATAGGTAGAGACAACTGTTGAGTCAACAAAAGTTAGAGACAACTGTATGGAAGGTATGCTTTCTACATCACACATGAATGATTGATCCCTCCTTCAATTCATTTCCTTTTAGATGACCCTCGTTTGAACAACCATTTGGTTGACAACTTATAGAACAACCATAATTTACAAAAAAAAAAGTATTTGCACGTAAATCAAAGCAATAGAAAAATAAAGTAAAAAAATAATGTGAGTATGAAAAAGAATGTTGTCAAAAAAGTTATCATAAAATAAATGTTCGAAATTTCAAATAACATTTCTCTTCATTCAATCAGCTCTATATACTTTCAAAAATCAAAAGATGGCGCACGGGTGAGGTTGACTAGACCTTTCAACCTTATCCAAGAGAAGAGAAGAGAGTCATGATTTTGATGCAGAAATTTTTTTGTTTATGCCCTTGTTTTTTTTCTAAAATTCCAAAACTGCCCTACTTTTAAAAAAAATTGCAGAAATACCCTACTTTTTCTTACACTCTGGTACCCCTCCACTTGCAGTTGCGGGGTACCCTAAAAAGTGAC
>Ga0315915_1006260_pt1 | contig 14593 bp, 10 predicted proteins | sample MpolbnodulesMG_FD_207738 | JGI IMG/M metagenome (GOLD analysis project Ga0315915, IMG submission 207738) | Medicago polymorpha root nodule microbial communities from Los Angeles, California, United States - branched nodules | ecosystem: Host-associated > Plants > Roots > Nodule | place: USA... | reverse complement strand
GACAAAGGCGTGGCTTGAGTAGGCATTTGGACTGTTGCCAAATCTAGAGGGATGGAAGCAGTTGTATTCTTGGACGCAGCTGTTGCAGTACTATCTTCATCAATAAAAAAATCAACGTCATCATCATGTTCTTCGCCGTGTTCAACAGAAAAATTATTTTTATTAACCGGAAGTGTCTCGGATGAAAGTTGCACATCATCATTCACTACGGATTTTGCTATCTCCAAAACAGGTATATTAGGCCGAGGTAGATTACCTTGAGGAATATGTTCAAAAAAATCTTGCAAGTTGCTGCAAGTGGTATCTGCTGCATCACCGGCTGCAGCTGATGGCTGGGGGATAACAGATATTGCATTATTATCGGGGATGGCAGCTGCTGGTGGGGGAACAGCAGCGCCTGTCTCAGCTGTTGGTGGGGGGACAGGAGCGTATGCATCAGTTGTTGGCGTGGGAACATCAACGTGTTTCTCAGTAGAGGGGGCAGCTGATGGTAAGGGAACAATCGGAACGTAACATAGTGTGCCTGATGAAGAAGCTCCATTCCCAACACGCGGTGGATTGCTAGCTGCATCAGTAACCTTCTTCTTCCCATGGTCAGGGACCTTGACAACCTCTGGATTTAACCTCTTACAATTCATGACATTATGTCCAATGACATAACAATGATGACAAAACAGAGGGCGTCTTTCATATTGCACTTCTACGTTAAAAGCAAAACCCTCCCGTTCAACAAGAATTTCATCATAAACCCGCTTTGATAAGCCAATGTCCACAAGAATGCGTGCATAGTGACCGAAAGCTCTATTACGTGTCGGTCCATCAATAGAAATAGGGGTACCCACTGCGCTCGCAATTTCTTTCAATGTTCTTTCGCGCCAATACTCCTGAGGCAACGCTACAAGTCTGATCCATAAAGAGGCGTGTGTTTGTGTCAGAGCGTTGTGGTTAAAATCCTTCGTCCATTGGGAGAGGCGAAGGAGTCCTGGTTGTAGTGAAACCGTATCCGCTGTCCAAATCCGACTGAAGTCATCCTAATGTTCAAATAAAAAATCGTAGAAACCCCGACCAAGAGGAACCATCTTCCATTGATGGACCACCTTCCAAATCTTGCCAAGTTTGGAGGCTAAATCACGAGCGGTGTAAGGTTTGTCGCCTTTATACAAGATTAGTCTCCCATGTAATGCATATTGACAATCTTCCAGGCCTTTAACGTATTCATCCTGGCATATTCGTATGGAGAGGGAATCACCTTTAATGCAAGGTACCGGATAAGGAGGTTCTTCCGTCGGGGGAGAGCGAGAACCCCCTACTGCAGCCGCAAAGGATTTTGGTGGAGCGGTGATCACTTGTGCAACTGTAACTATAGCCAAAGTAGAGGCTGCTGCTGTTGGAATGATACGTACCGGAACTGACGGCAGAGAGGCCGAGACTGCCAATTCCGCTTGCCAATCAAACGGCATGGCAGTAGTATCAACAGTCAGACAAATTCGAAATTCAAAAAATTGACTGTAGAAATTGGGGAACACGATACGGAGTGTTCGAATTCACGTAATTGAGTGTAGACCTGTTATGCACATGAAATTGTGTCTTGCGATTAAGAAAGTACCTCAAGCACTAAATTAATTCAAGTAGCCAAAAAGGATAGATTGGTATCAATTGAAAAGCAAACAATTGAAAAGTTGAAAAAGCACCGATTGAATCAATTGACGGCGGTGCTCTCATGAGGTAGCTCTCCCTTCATTTGAACATTCTCTCGAAATTGTCCAAGTTCCAAATGATGACCAGAATTACTCATGTACCTAGCTTAATTTTGAATAAGATGTGCAAGCTTCAATTTCTATTTTAAAATGAAGTAATTTAATTTTGATTTAGTGGCAGTGTTGGCTGTTTTATGTTGATGTATTGTATTTTTTGCAACAACAAAAAAAATTATGTATTGTATTTTATAAAGCGTACTATGAAAATAACTAAACATTTAGTTGTTATCCAAGAGAGATGAAGGGTCGGACCTATAAAATCATAAAACAACATAAAATTTGTAGACAACCTGTGTACTTTTTTTAAATAAATATTTCGTACTATAATTGAAGATAGATTATATCCTTTATAACAATATCAAATTCAAAATATTAAAAATCATAATCTTTCATGTAATATGAATTTCACTTTAGATGCATGCATTTTGATATCAACGTAGTTAAAAAACATAAGTCTTAAAAAACATAGGTACAATATTTGTCACGTTCTGTCATTTCCAAATGAACCCCTCCAGGGTTGCTTCCTTCTTGCTAGTGGACATTTAAGGAATGCTAATTAAAGCATGTCAACTAGTATAAGAATAAGCCTGTCAATTTAGCTAAGAATAAGAATGAACTTTCATGAAATGGTACTTCCTTCCCTCAAAAAAAATAAAATGAAATGGTACTTCCTTGGTCACTCAGAACCGTCGATGCTTCTTCCTTCTTCTTCTTCTTCTTCTTCTTCTTCTTCTTCTTCTTCTTCTTCTTCTTCTCTGTTCTTCCGTTTTGAGCTCACTCTTCAAAATTGTAATTGAAATTGAAATTGAAATTAAAAGTGGTTTTCACAATGGTGTTTTTGTTTTTCTAACTTCACTGCTGTTTTTCTTCTTAATATGCAACAAGTTGTTCTACCTTGTCTCTAAAATTACTCAAAAGTCGCACATCGATAATAATGACAAAAAAGTGAAGCCATATAAAAAACTAGTGCAGATAAAACATTGAGTAAATGGTTGTAATAAAAATGATGTAGATTGTGAACAACAATGACACACACCCTGTGGATCATGTATTCTCAATCCATAGCATTTCCATGTCAATCACCGACTTTTTTTTATGGATAGATATACCTAAGAATTTACTTTAATATTTATATTTAGAATTTATAAGACTTTTTGTTTCTAAATATATGTTACTATTTAACCATGTTGACTATTAAATAAACTATTTTGACTATATTTTTTTATTACTATATAAATATAATCAAATTTCAAGTACATAAGAATTTACTTTAATATTTTTAGATTTTATAAGACTTTTTGTTTCTAAATACATGTTGCAATTTTTACCATGTTGACTATTCAATAAACTATTTTAACCTTATTTTTTTACTAATATATAAATACAATCAAATTTCAAGTACATAAGAATTTACTTTAATATTTTTAGATTTTATAAGACTTTTTTTTTCTAAATACATGTTGCAGTTTGACCATGTTGACTATTCAATAAACTATTTTGATCATATTTTTTTACTAATGTATCCATATTTTTTTACTAATGTATAATTAGAAATATTTTTCTAGAAGATAGAAAGACATGTTAGTATATAAAATATTCGGTTTGTGTCGATGGATATTTTTTAAATATTAATTTTTTATAATTTTTTATTATAGACATTTAAAGATATTTATTAACAAAGTTGTGCATTGATATGTGTGAAGTGGTCAAATGCGACAATGATTTAGAAGGAAAGAGTGAGTAAAATTCTTGAAAATGTGATTGTGCCTGGGTGTGACGCAAAGTGACACTTATATACATGAAGATGTTGTAATCGTCTCTGGTAAATCGAGCGCAATGTGCTAGAGGACGTAGGAGGTCGATCAAGTAGTCTGGAATCAGTGACGAGCACTCATATGTCGTGAGTTGTACAATATGCCTTCTATGTTACCTAGAACGACGAGCAATTGGATTAGTGTACCTTTGTAGATTAAGCCAACAATGTGGGCTATGACCCAGTCCAAAACACCACGAATTTGTGTAAAATCAGGGAATCGAGTAAAACATTATTTCTAAAGTAAACTAAAATAAATTACTATTAATTAAATTTCAATTATAAAGTAATTAAGTGTTTTCATGTAAGCACAACTCAGTTTGTAGATTCAAAGGACAATATTATGCAGGGGTCGGGGTTCGAACTTCGAACTGCCCACTTCTCCACATTTAAAATGTGAACCTTGTCAAAAAAAAAATGTGAGAGCCTTAGCCATTAGAGAGGATAATGTGATAGAGAAATGATATTTGACAATCATATTGTGACAACTTTCTTTATCATACTCACGTTATGTTGTTACTTTTCCTCTTTATTTTTCTCTCTATTGTTTTTTACTAATAAAAAGTGAGGAAAAGAAGGATGTCACAACAATTGCCATCAAATAGTTATACAAATATCATTACAGAATGTGATATGTTTGTGTTGTGATGGAAAGAGAGAGATGGAGAAAAAAAATGAGGAAATGATCAAAATAAGAGGAAAAAAATGAGGTGTTAAATGAGTATGAAAGTTAAAATGTCCATGTAACTCAAATCTAAACTAAGAAACACTTTGGTCATGAATCTATAAATGAATCTATAAATATTTTTTTGTTAATTATTGATAATTTGTTGGTGTTAGTGATTTCATTTCAAACGATTTAGATTTCAAATTTGGTTTCATGCAGTAAAACAATCTCAACTGCCAATTTAAGACCGATCGACCCAGATCAATTATAACCGTGGGAAATTCTATTCTAAAAACATAGTAGAAGCAAACAATTGATGTATAGAAGAAAAATTCAAACCTGTGGGCAAGTTTTGTACGGAATCGTTAATGATTTTCAAACATGTGATAACCTATTTATATAAGAACTTTTATTCATTGCTAATTTAAGCTCCTTGAGTATTTTTCATGTAATAAATTTCACTTAGATGCATTTTGATATCGATTTATTTAAGAATTTCTATTCATTACAGATTACTCAAGCACAAACAGACACAATACCTCTCAACAAGTACAAAACTTGCAAGAACAACCAAACTCACACGCACTAAAGTAGCACAATTTAAGTTGTGCTACCAGATTTGATCTGTGTCCATTGCATACTTAAATATACATCTTACACTAACGTTTCTGACCCACGGGAAAAGTAAGAATCCTTTTTCTCTAAATTCTGACTGCAGAAGACAGCGACTGAGTTGAGTTTAGCCTTCTCTTGCGCAGTCTTTCTGCGATAGCGAATGCAAGCTCAAGTGATTGAGAAGCATTGAGTCTTGGATCACAATGAGTGTGGTAGCGTGAACTCAAGTCATCAAAAGTAATAGTCCGTGACCCTCCAACACATTCTGTCACATTCTGACCAGTCATTTCCAAATGAACCCCTCCAGGGTAGCTTCCTTCTTGTTCGTGGACATCAAAGAATGCCCTCAGTTCAGCCTATCAACAACAAAAGCATCAATGAAATAGATTTATTTATATATATTATCAGTAGCAATAAAAAAAAACCTCAAAAGAGAGACAGAACTTGGGTACGACAATAAGAAGCATAAACATCATAAAGAAGGACACTTTAGTTCCTATACATTTTGGAACAGACACTTTATCATTTGTCACACAAATAACGATTATCTCTATAGTATGTAGGACAGACAAGACAGAGGTGATCAACAAAGTCAATCACTTGCTGTATCATTCATTAAGCCAACAAAATCACAGATTTAGTAAATTTTCTGATAGGTAGCCCCTTTACGATTGGTTAATTAGTTAGTTGGTGGCTGCATTAAGGGAGTAGTGAAGAGAAAATTTGACAGATGAAGCGCCTTGTGGAGACAGAATCAAAATTTGACAGGAACGAAAAGGAGATCAAAATGAGGGGAAAGATGGCTGACCTTAGACAAAGAAGAAACAAAGACAGGTGGAAATAGGTTGGGGAAGTAAATTAGTCACTGTCTGGATTTACTGGGATGAGTTCAACTCAGTAATGATGGATCAAGAAGCTATAAGAAAAAGGAAAAAAAATATTTCAGGGCATTCAGCATCTGATGGTGCACCAATTGAGACTTTTTTATGTCGTCAACACACTGTCAAGCAAGTGCAAAATAGGATGGCCACAAGAAAGCAATCCACACAGACTTCTGCCATCATCAGAACTAGACTTTCCTATTATCAGCTATTAAGAAGAGGGTCTGGGTAAATTGGGCACTATATAGAGCTTCATGTTGTAGGATCTTGGTGGGACAGTAGGGTTTATTCACCCTTTACCTTGAGGACAACGTAAAACTTCAAGAGGAAAGTATAGATTGGCAGGTAGCCCCTTTACAACAACAACAACCAAGCTTTATCCCACTAAGTTATACTAATCTATGAATCAGATTGCACCATAATAGGTAGCCCCTTTACAGTTCATTAATTAGTTGGTGGGTGAATTAGGGACTTAACTTGGAGAAATAATGCATGTTGCCTATGAATAAGAGGACAGATTGAGAGTGACTGTGAATCAAGTCTTTGAGTGTATTGGCCTTTGGGCATTGGAGAGGTGCAGACTTGTGAAGTCTGGATTCTTCCCTAGTTCATTCTAGAAAAGATATGGTTCCTACCATTTTCAATGCAAGTTAACACTTTATGGTTAGTTTGACGGAAGTTTAGGATTAGGAAAATCTTTTTCGGAATTCATATTTGAAAGCAGGTGTACTTCCGAATATGTATTAAGTGAGAGTATGAGAAGACACAAATATCACCAAAACACCCACCTATGCAAAAAATATAGTTTCCTTATATCGTAATAAATTTAAGAGCTAAATTGCATGATCTAGAAAAAGTAGTGGCATTTCCTTATATCCTAATAGATTTAAGAGCTAAATTGCATGCTCTAGAAAAAGTAGTAGCAGCATGAACTAAAGCTCTTCTCTAGAATATAAAAGTAAATGACCTAGTATAGACCATATTTTATTCCATTTCTGCATAGCATAAATATTGAACATAAAAGACACAGAGGAAGAAGAATAACCAAGCACAAGTGAGAATTACCCTTATTGAATCAAAAGATCGGGTTTTAAGTCCCGATGGAGCTTTGATGGTGTTCCCATGCATGGGATCACTAACCCAAGCGACAATTTGACCAGCATTGCGAACTGCCCTGATAAGATGTGGAAGCTTCACTCGCATATTCTCAGCTCCCATTCTTACAATTACTGTAATTCTTCCAGGCTTGTTATTGGGGTTCAGAATATCTATCAGCTTAACCAGTTCATTTGGATCCATCTTATCACTAACCTGAAAACCAAGTAGCCATTTAGTAGCAGCTCAAAAAAAGCATTATATATCACCAACAAGACCTAAGCAGGATTGTTTTTTAGGTGTTTGAAATTGAAAACTATGCTAATAGATAATTATAATTACTTAGCAGAGTCAAGCCTATGTGAAGTAATTTTGATAAATTCATAGCACAAGCAATGTGAAACAAAATCATAAATAAACCATATGATATGTAATTTGATGATTAAAGCAAAATAGCAACTTAGACAAACATAGGCAAGGGGCAGTATATATGCACCTTAATGCCAAGGGGATTAGCAACTCCTCTCAAGAATTCAACATGAGCACCATCAAGTTGGCGGGTACGTTCCCCAACCCATAGCATGTGAGCTGAGCAATCATAATGAAGCCCAGAAGTAGAATCTTCCCTAGTAAGTGCTTGTTCGTAAGGGAGAAGCAAACACTCATGGGAGGTCCAAAAGTCTGTTGTAGTCATGATTGGATGGTCAGATGTAATTCCAGCAACACTCATGAAGCCAAGAGCCTCATCCACTCGATGTGCCAATTCACGGTACCTGTTGGTCCACATCAAAAAGAAAAACTGATGTAATAGAAGTTGAGAAATTACTTATAAAAAAAAGCTTCAAATTACTAAGACAAATTCAAGATTAAGCATATTACTAGCAGAAGACGCAAAAGAAATTGCTAAAGCATATCAGTATTTAACTTTTTACTTGCATAGGATTACTACAAGAAAATTGGAATAATTGAAGTTTAACATGGTATTGAAGGAAAAATAAAGTAAAGTACAATATTATAAATAAAATCCCATTCTGCTTAAATAAAATACAACTCCAATTTTTTTCCCTGTAATGTTACTTCCAAACAGCATGAGTGATAAGACATATGCCACAGAGCCAAGGAGAATATTTCACATTCAGTCCATACAATGCAACTAACTAAACATAGTGAAGTGTTAATTTGGATAAACTCTTCAATGAGTACTAACGGAAAACAAAAAGGTAACTGACTGACTGCCAGTCTTAATAATAATATCAGTTACTCTAAATATGACTGCAATCTCTTATAAATACTTAGTTGAAAAGCTCTGGTAAACTAGAAGCTAATTCATACTAGGCCAATTCTTCGACTTTATTCATTCCTGATCCTTTCTACACATTTTCTGATATTCACCCTACTACTTTCTTCCTAAGGTCCCTAGAAATTCGAAAGCAAAAAAAAATATTCTCAAATTCCATTCCCTTTTTTGGTACACCCTTTGTCTTCCACAATCGTTTTGAGCAACATGGAAATAGTCAGTTCAAGATTCAAAATCACAAAATCAAGTTTAGAAATGGTACCTGTCTCCCTGTTCACTCTGCTCCATGAAATCAAGATTCCACTGGTTGACTCTTTGCATGGCAGCATAACCTCCAGTAGCAAACGCCCGCAAAAGATTGAGAGTAGCCACAGACTGGCAGTAGGCTCTTACCATTCTCTGTGGATCTGGAATTCTAGATGCTGCATCAAATGCATCCCCATTCACATTGTCACCCCTGTAACTTGGCAGCTTGACTCCATTTTTCTCCTCAAATGAATCTGATCTAGGCTTGGCAAACTGACCCGCCATTCTACCCACCTAATTCATTCAGCATATATCCAATCCGACACATCAGTAGAAGTATGGGATTCTCATTGACCATACATAAAATTCTAAACAACAATGTCATTTGAATAGCTAAAATTTGACAACTTTTCTGACAACAATTACACAATTCAAATACGTAATTAATTACATTCAATTGATGATTAATGGATATTCCGGGTGTCAAAACTCGCTACCTATCCACATAACTTCATTAATCACAAATTTGAACGTGGTTAAACATAATTTTCATGTCAACCATGAATCTGAAAATTATGATTAACTGTGTTGTGATTAATGAAATTATGTTGGTGGGTAATACATTTCGATACCTGATAAATCAATTTGCTACTAAACGTAATTAAACATCTATTCGAAATGTGTTACCCATTCAAAAATGTGGCAAAAGTTGTCTAAACTTGGTATATGTTTGGACGGGCAGTGAGTTTGACAAAATAACAGTCTCAATTTTGTTGAACTCTGTGTAGCTTTTGCCAAAATCGTAGTGACTCGCCGTGATTCTACTAACCACACCGTGAATCCAAATATGCACTTAGGTACGTTTGGATTAGGCTTATTTTGAGCTTATGCAAAATAGCTTATGCAAATAAATAAGATTTTAGGTTAATTTATAAGTTCTCACTAACGAAAGTTGTATCTTTATAAACTTATGAATAATGCATAAAACTTGATTTATTTGCAGAAGCTCAAAATAAGCCTAATCCAAACCGGCCCTTAGTTGTACAAAAATCATATCTCAATTCTAAACCAACAAAGGGTAAGACCATAGTAACATAATTCGTCTAATAAGCAAAGACCCGCGCACCAATTCGCGAGTACCAAATTCGGGTTCCAAATACAAATAATTATATACTATAAAACTATCCAATTAGGGTTCCAAATACGAATAATTATAGGCTATAGCTAATAGCAAGAATCTAATCTCAAATTTCAATTCAAAAAATAATAATAATTCCCAATACAAGAAACATCAAAACAAACAGACTCTATTATAACTTCATCATGAAAGAAAGAGATAAAGAGGATAAAAGATAAACCTTAATAACAGGCATTTGGGCACCAAACATAAGAACAACACCCATTTGAAGAATAACACGAAAAGTATCACGAATATTATTCGCACTAAACTCCTTAAAGCTCTCAGCACAATCACCACCCATAAGAAGAAAAGCGTTCCCCATGGAAGCTTGAGCGAGTTTATCCTCAAGGTTTCTAGCTTCACCAGCAAAAACAATTGGTGGGAAAGAAGAAAGTGTTTGAAGAACTTCATCTAATTGTTCCTGATCTGGATATTCTGGAAGTTGCAGTGCCTTCTTTGTTCTCCAACTATCTATGTTCCATGGGGTGGTTTTTAACGGGGAAGTTGTTGCTATTGAATTTTTAGCGTCGGAAGAAGAAGAATTTGCGACAGTTATCGATCTGCGTTGGTGGAGACGAGGGGGGTGTGGTATTGATAGGGAGGGTGTAAACCCGATTAGGGATGCAGATGTTACAGACATGTTTTCGATTCTATGTTTTGTTTTGGTCTCTGTTCTGTTCTATTAAATCCACTTCTTAAATTTATGTTTTGAATACGACGATGATATTTTTACGTAACTGGTGGTGGTGGTGGTTTAGTATTAATTCAGTTATACTTTAACCTCAATCCTTGTCTCTTTGTTATCCCTATCCCTCCACGTGAGCGGAGAATGTGTACCTAACCTGGATCTCCAACTGTCGTTGATTGTACATTCACTTAGTTAGAAGTTTTTTTTTTTTCTTAACAAATTTCTATTTTGTAAGAATTTTATTGTCGCAGTAAACAATTGTCAAGGTTAAGATAATAAGAAACAAATTTTGTTTAAAAAAACTAAACAAACTTTGTTTAAGAAAATTGATGATTTAAAAGGTGTAATTGATAAATTATACTTTTAAAATATCACAATAACAGTTAAATAAGAACACTAAATTCGCACTTAAACGACATTTAAAAAGAAACAGATGTTTGATCTTAATCAGACGATTACAGATAAAATGATTTCATAAATGTGTGCAATTGATGATTACATAGGATTTGAGTTTGTGTATATATTTTGGACAACTAATAATAAACCTAACCAACTTTTTTTTTAGGAAATAAACCTAACTAACTTAAAAATAGGTTGAGACTTGGTTTAAAAATAAACTTGTTGAAATTGATTTATAAATTAAAGGAGTCGAATTCGAAGATTTTTAATAAATGAGTTGAAATTTAATTATAAATAGTTTGACTCGTTTATTTTATTAATCAACCAAAAGAAATTAACTTGTGAGTAAGAATAAGTATGTTTGAAAGAGGATAATGTTGAGGTGGCATTTAGCCTGAGAAAGGGATTCTTTTCCCACCATGGTCAAGTTACTTTTTAATCATTAGATCAATTAAGGAACACACTTTTCTCATAGTCTTTTTACACTATATTTTTTACACACCATCATCAATTATCCACGCTAAATTTCATTTCTTCCCAATATCTTCTCCAACTATTCTGTCTTCTCTGTGTCTCTCACCCACCACCAGCATCAAACAAATCAATTTCAATGAAGAACCAACCAAATTTTCACATCAATTAACATAATAACTGGGTTCAATTATTAATCTTTAAAATCATTCAGGTATATTGCCTTCATCTTCACCAATCTGCGGGATTAACAATTTTATTTCAATGAAACCTCATCTTCAGAATTTTCAATTGGGTTTCTTACAAAACCCCAAATTTTCAAGATTTTTCATTTATCGATATTATGACCCATAAACAAATTTTCATTGACTCTTTTCAATACAACAAAAAATAGAACTCAGAAACCAGAAAGATCCAATGAAGCATAGTAAAATAAAGTAAAAAACCCAATTAAAATTTGTATCATGATCGATGAAAATGGAAGAAGAAATAAATTCATATTGGTGGTGGTGAAAGAATATGACTTGGGAAGAGATCCAACAAGCAAAGAATTCATCGAATACACAGCAACAACACATAGTTTCTCTTTACTCTTGAAATTCAAAGAAGACAATGGAGGAGAGAAAATGATGGTGGTTATGGTGGTACTGTTTGCACTGTGGGGATATGAAGATGATGTGATCTAATATGTTAACAAAGTGTGTGCAACTATAGCATCAGAGCAAGAGACGGCGGCAGAAGGTCACGGCGGAAGGTCCAATGAGGTGGTAGGGGCCAGGAGGAAGATGATAATAGAGGATGAGTGGTTAGATCTGGTACTGACATACCATGATAATATTATGTTCCTTACATAATCAAATGATCCAAAATAAACTTTCCCATGGTGGGAAATAACCTTCCGTTCCCATGCTAAACCTCACCTAATGTTGAATACAATGTTAAAATTAGGTAATATCTTGAGTTGTAGATGTCATTTTGAAACAAAACAAAAGTCATTTGAAATCTAACATCCATGGTTAGAAGTCTCTTGGGGGCATCAAAGTCTAATTCTAACAAAGAATATTTTAAAAGTTGTCACAAAATAATTATACATTTATCGTTACTCTTCTAACAATTTTTAGCAAAATCTGACCCTTAGTTGAGTTGTATGCAAAGGTGGACCACACACTATCTTGAGCTACATTCGTTATTTAAGATGTTGTTTTTGTCCTTTGAAAGATAACAAAAACATCCACAGCTCTTTTGTTTATAGGAAAAAACTTCAATAACACCAATACTTTTGATTGAAGGCGTGTTTGATATTTGATATGGGTCAGTGTCTGACACTGACATATGTGATTACATTTAATTATATCACTTTTTTAAATTACTAGACTCTAACCCTGCGATGCACGGGTTTTTGTAGAGTTTCATATATAAAATATCAAATTGGCTATATTATTAATCCTAGAGTTACATTTAAACTCAGAAACAATCAAACTAAGTGACAATTAAGAGTGATCGACATGCACAATCTCAAAGAAGCAAATTAACAACATTTAGTTTACATCAACAAAAAATAATATGGAAACAAAAATGAATATGAAGTCAAAGTCATTACTTTGCCAAAACAAAGTAATGTTATAGTATACTATAGTGATTTTTGCAAATAAAAAGTCAGAACAAAAACTTCATGTAATATAATATAAGAGAAATAAAGAGGCCGACAAAATTACAGGAAAAAGTGAAGTTTCTAATGAAAAAATTATCATATGGATCAGTCAAATTATCTACAATTTTAAAGATGCAACTTTAATATCGTAACACGTCGTTAGTGTACACAGAAAAATATAGTAATAATAAAAAAAAACTACTATCAATAAAGGTACCGCTAATAATAAAAAAATAACTATTATGAGAGAGGAAACCGTTAGGGCGGTTGGGGCTTTAAAAAAAATGTTTTAGTCATGTATTTCATTTTTGGAAGCAACAATATTTCAACAAAAATAGAAGTGGCATAGTGGTTATAGTTGTAAACTGTAAGCATATGGTATCTGGTTTGATTCCTTGCAAACTCTTTTCTTCATAAAAATTACTCAGAACCACCAAAAAAGGCGGGATCAAAATATCCTTCACCACACATATTCATAGGCTCAGACCTTCAAGCTCATTTGAAAAAAAGCATGCATGATAGTGTGTCCTATGAGATATACTAATTTATTCCTCATTGGACAATGCCATGGAGAAAATTCATGTGTTGGAAGATTTAGAGGATTATATTTTCTCACTCTCCCTCTTCATTGCTTCCTCCCTCTTCAATGCTTCCTCCCTCATAATGTCATCGTATGTTCTAACTGCTGGATCGAACGTGTTCTCTTCGGTGGTGAAAGGATGGTGTCTCTCCGGCGAAACGTGCTTGTTCAACCGACGCTTACGGTATTCATCTGTACGATCAATTATTCTACGAGGCTCCGGGGATTTGGTATCGACTGATATATCAGCATCGAAGATTGGAGAGACAAGTTTCGGGCCCGTGATCGTTGCTCTTGCATTCTTCATCTCTTCCTCACTCGAACCCATGCCTCCAAAACCCTAGATATTGATTTCACGCTTTTTTTTTTGGTTACGTTGAAACTATTTCACGTATAGATTTTTATTATATACATCATGAACATAAACCGACTTTAGCAATTGGATTTTTGGGTAAGACGCCTAGTAATATTATGATTGATTTTTTTTCTGTTCACACCCCCAGATGACTCCTGCTGCCATATATTTATCAAAATCTTTATCACTCTTCTTCACTATTTTAATCCTCACCCCCAAATCTCAATAATCTAACACCCTTTTTATTTTTAAAATCTAATAAAATGTATTTTTATCAGTGGGCTGAAAGCTAAAGATTTTTTAAGATTGCCAATTTTTTAAACGAGTTACGGTTACAACAATGGCTATAGTTTTTTTTAGAGGAATGACTACATTTATTTATCTATTTATTTTGTTGGCAAATGATTTTCCGGAGAGAAGTCCAATTTTTCTATTTAATACCTTGCAATAAACCCTTCTAAACAACAGAGGGAAACTTTTTGATGCTGTCGTTTCTTATTTCAGCAGTCTTCTTGTAGATTCAGCTCAGGTTACTATGGCTAATCCTATGTAGTTTTGGATATTTTCTTATAAAGTAAGTATAGTTCATGATGAATTTAAATGTTTTTTTTTGTTGTTGCTGCATGTTTTATATAGTCAATTTACAGGGCCGTTTCTAGAGTTTTACGGGCCTCAAGTATGGTATGGAAAAAGGGTCCTTTGTATTATAGAGTATTGCTTTTTAGGCCCCCCAATATCTCTTTAGGCCCCCTAAAAATACAAAAATAACCTTAATAATACATCCGGTATATAAATACCGTTAGTGCATTTTAAATTTACACATTTTGAACCTTCAGTATGTACATACCGGAGGCACTTTTTCACATTTAGCACATTCGGATCCTGGTTTTGTAGACTT
>Ga0315915_1006256_pt1 | contig 14598 bp, 7 predicted proteins | sample MpolbnodulesMG_FD_207738 | JGI IMG/M metagenome (GOLD analysis project Ga0315915, IMG submission 207738) | Medicago polymorpha root nodule microbial communities from Los Angeles, California, United States - branched nodules | ecosystem: Host-associated > Plants > Roots > Nodule | place: USA... | reverse complement strand
ATTTCGTTGGTGATAATGAGGTCGCAACTTGGGAGTACGTTGCAGGAGAATAGGATAATGATCTGACGCGGGTGCCACAAGCGTTTCAACAGAAGCATTAGGAAATAAATTAAACCATAAATTGTTCGCGAGTGCACGATCTAACCTTTCCTCCACCGCACGTGGTGTGCCAAGACTCTTAAACCAAGTATAGGGATAACCTTCAATCGGAACATCTGATAAGCCGGAATCAAGAACAGCTTGACGGAAGTCGTTAATAAGCCATTGTGGCCTAGTGTTGTGCCCCCTCTTCTCACTTGCATCTAGGATATCATTGAAATCCCCAAAAATACACCAAGACCTGCAAATTGATTAGAGAGTTGACGAAGAAAGTTCCAAGCAGCAGTTCTACGACCTCCGTTGGGATAGCCATAATAGCTGGTCATTCTCCAAGTACCAAGAGTAGTATCAATAATTTCAACGGTAATATGATTATTAGAAAAATCAATAAGCTGACAATTGAAAGAATTTCTCCAAAATAAAGCAAGACCCCCGCATCTACCGGTACGGTCTACCTGAAAACAACAATCATAACCAAGCAAAAAACGAAGTTCTTCAATTTTATTTCAGTGAGCTAAAGTCTCACTTAAGAATAAAAGGTTCGGATTGAAGTGTCGGACTAGGTATTTAAGGTCGGGAATTGTGCTCGGGCTACCTACACCCCGACAATTCCACTCCACTAGACTCATTTACTTGGGCATGATTAGACTTAAGAGGCATTCTAGTATTCCACTAATATCAACAACACCTATGTCATTCCCACAAATTCCAATAACCTCCATCATCATAGAGGCTGCACCCGTGGCAGCAAAGGCAACAATAGCTAATGGTAATAAGATCCACTATCAATCCTTCAATAATATATGTGTGACACAAGAAAAGTAATGAAACAAGGAAGACAAGAGTAAAGAGCACGTGCACCTTTGTCTCTAAAAGACCAACCCTCACTGCTAATAACAAATAATTGAGTAGCAAAAGATTATTAATGAAACCAAACCTCTCCCGGCAAGAAGATGGCAGAAGCAAGAAACACCGAACAACCCATCAAAACAATCACAAGCTAGGTGGTAGATACAACCAGCGAGCACCCAAAAAAGAAAACTCAATTGTAATAACAATTGCAATTAAAGGAACGACACCTTAAAATTGGCGATCAAGCACATCTACGAAAATAGCAATTGGATTCACCCATGAAAGAGGCAATTGGGTGCAATCAAAAGATGATGGAAAACTATAGTAGGAATTGGCACAAGGCAGATCAATAAGTCCAGGGGAGAAAAAGTCTCACTGAACGACGACAAAATCTCACAAGGGTAGCGGCAGCACAAACCCTAGGAGTAGGTAGCAACCAACGTTAATTGATGAAGTAGGAGGCCGAAACAGCTTAGACTCCGACGACGGTTACGGTGGATTTAGACTGACGGAGGCATGAGATGGCGGCCATCGGCATTCCAGAGTATAAAAACTAATATACGCACACCAACTTGACTTCTCCTTGATTATCCAGAAACGTCAAAAAGCTCAGCAATGGCTCCTTTTAGGACCTAAAACTCGATATTCCAATAATAGCATCACTTTAATAGTTTTTTTTTTACTAAAACGCTATTATAGAAACAACATAGAGATCTATTATAGCGCTTTTGAGTCCAGCACTATTACAAGGTGCTAACAAAAGGGGTTAGATAACACTTTTAAAAAAATGCTATTACAGAGATACCTTTTTTAGTGCTTTTGTGAAAGCGCTATTTATATGTTTGTATGTTTAAATAAGAAAAAAAAAACAACAATATCCAAATAAGAAAATAACTTAGCAAAATATATCATTTCGCTACCCATCATACATTCTGAACCTGAAAACCCTTATTCTAACTCAACCCCCTATAGATTATTCAAAATATGGCTACTCAAAGTAGCTAGTGAAAGTTAAGTTTCACGATCATATTTTGATGTTATCAACGTTTATTTTCTTTAATTTTATAGGTAGTTAAGATTTGGGTATTTCGTGTTTGTTCGTGTTGTAATTCATTGTCGATGGAGTGTTATACCTTGTTAACTCACTGAAGATGGTTTCTTTGGTGTCGAGGTTAGGGTCATCCAATGTGTGCCCAAGCTGATCTTGGTGTGTTCTTGCCTCAATCTCGAAATTTTAATTACTTTAGTAGATTTTGGTTTTCTATTAATTGCTATTTATATCCCCTATTATAAAAGCTAAACTTGCCATGCTGGTAGTTAGCCCTAATTAGTCCAGATTTTCCCCTCCTTCGCCCACATTAATTGCTCCCTCAACTACTAACTACCCACTAAACCCTCATGCATTAAACTTGACCTTTCAATTACCTCTTTGAACTACAAATGGTTTTCAAACTAACCAATCAACATCCTTTGGTTACACACATAAACATGCATCAATCTCCACATATCCCTCTATAAAAACCATGTTGTACGTGCACTTCTTCCACATTTCAAAATTTTGTACGTGCAACAAAATTATACTTAAACTATGAAACATCATTCTCTAACCCTATTGGAGTTGCACTACTAGAAAGGTACTTCATGCTCAAAACTTATTAAATTGATGCATATTAATTATGTTTCATACATTAACACTAATGGCTCCTTTTTTTTCTTCCTGTTTTTGCAGCTCCATTGGATCCAAATCTAATCATTGATTTGGACAAATTTGTCAACAAATTACGAATTCAACCATAACTATTAACATTGAGTTTCATGTGATCAATGTGAGTGTGCATCCATGTCTTCATTGTTGCTGTTTCAATAAAATCTTTGTGTTAACGTGGTACTGATTTCATCATATGTTTTGCAGGGTGTTGTTATGTTGCTAAAAATGTTTGTTGCCGATTTTGGTGATCAACTTGTTTAATGCACGTCCACTCCTCTCTAGAAGAATTTAAAGCTAGTGTGAATTAAGTAAATCGTTCAACTAAAATGGTTATGGTGGGAATCGAACAACCGCTTAAGAAAGTAATTTGATCAAAAATTTACCACCATACTAAACAAGTGAGAAAGTTTTGTTCAGAGTTATACATATTTAGTCGTGAAAAACATATACTCCCACCAATCCTTATAATAAAAAAAAAATTCATCAAAATAGTTTGTCATACACTATTTTTAGAATCACTTTTAATTAAATTTTTAGTCTATTTTTAAAAATTTCTTATAAACAGGATCGGAAAAATTTGAACCCCTGACCCAGGTTCCTGGCAACGCCACTGGGTGCAGCCTAATGTTGGGGTTAAGGGTTTGATTGACAAAACAAAATCTGAAGTGGTTTGAGGTAAAATGGGTATTTCATGTAAAATTTTAGGGGGAGAGTATAATTGTAGAGGTATGAGATATAATTTCCTAAAGTTGATTATGATCTAATAAATTTCAATTTTCATAAGTTACTCTTACTTCAATATGTACTTCCTCAAGTCTCAATTACTAGCAATTTTTTATTATTTAGGTTCTTTGAATAAACGATAAATTTGTTCTATATCATAAACCACATACATCATTTATTAAGTGAATCTAAAAAGTGAAAATTTGCTTATAATTGATGCCGCATGGAGTATATTCCTTTGACGATATTGGGGACATTTGATTATTACAATAGAAAAATTTCTTTTATGTCCCAAAAGATATAATGAATATAAGACCTAAAACTCACTTAATGGGTATAAAATTTTGTGGTTGAAAGTTCGGTTGTTTTTGTTTGTGTTATTGGTAGCATATGGTGTTCCTTATTTTCATTTATTGAGAAGAAAAAAAGGAAATTGAGAGGCCATAAGTTGTAGGCAATACATACAAATTCGAACCAAAACATTGATAGTGTTGTTACTTCGGCAACAATGGTGTTCTTTCGACGTTAAGCTTACATTGATGCAGATATTGATATAGCGCAGGTGGTTAAATGAATAGGTGGAGGGGAAGAGAAAAAGAGTCTAAATAGGGGAATTTTCTTAACAGCACACTACTAAATATAAATGAATTTAAAGAGGAAACAAGTTCATCAAATTAACAAATTTTCGCTACCAACCAGTTTAGTCATTGATTTAGGGACATGAAAATTCATAATGAAAACCAGTTATCATTGGACAAAAGTTTAGGTTTTGAGAACCAATTTCCGTCACTAATAATGAGGGATTTTGTGACAGACATAACTGTGACGAACTAAACATATGGTTGTACGGAAAAATAGAATAAACAAATGTTTGTAAGCCTTGGTAACATTTGAAAAATGTTTCTAAATCAGAAAACAATTATATATGCTTAGATCCAGCAATATTTTATCAAGTATTAGATAAAATTTATTTTACTAAAAAGTCTTTAGCAATATTTGGAACATTACAAAAAAAGTTAATCTATCATAGCATATCATGTACTATATACAAACATAATAGAATTGGATCAAAACACAACAATAACTTTATTATTAAACAAATTCCCAATAATAACTTAATAGTATATGTAGATCATTACATGTTTGATCAAGCTCGTTTGTGTTTGGCAAGATAAACCTTTATTTCAAGCAGACCATAACCTTTATTTGAGTAAACAAACTAAAACATAATTTAGAAACTGTCCCAACTCCCAACTGCAGACAATGCAGCTATGGAAAATTTAAAAACTGTTTTTCAATACATAGAAAGTTTATTAATAACAATCAAGACTTAACATCATAGTAAGAAAACTCCTCCCACCTTCAATGGAGATTTGTAGAAGACTCATACAGTAACATTCTAAAAAAAAGTTGCACAACACCTGACAAGTTTATTACAAAATGAAGTTTCTTGAAACAAGAAAATTTAAGAACTTGGTTTCAGAGTGTTTCCAATGTCGAGCACAAATCGATATTTGACATCAGCTTTGAGGAGTCGCTCAATTGCTGTGTTAACATAATCCACAGGAACAACTTCAATGTCAGGTTTTACATTGTGTTTAGCAGCAAAGTCAAGCATCTCTTGAGTCTCCTTGATGCTTCCAATTCCACTTCCGGCTACCAGCTTTCTCCCTGCCAATAATTGTTAGCATCGTAAAAATGTTTATTCATAAATTAAATTGATATTCTCATGTGCATTATACTATATCTATCTATCTATATATATATATATATATATATATATATATATATATATATATATATATATATATAGGCCTTATAGCTTTTAATCATATAAGAGATCTATGGAAACATAGTTCATATATATGCTAGCTTACCCAAAATTAAAGGAAAGACGGGGATCTCCAGAGGCTTGTCAGGTACACCAACCATTACAAGTTTTCCATGAGACTTCAGTAATCCAAGTAGTGGCAAGACAGGATGATTTGCTGAAACGGTATCGATGATACCATCCAAAGTACCCAGTGCAGACTATAAAAACATTAACATAATTATTTCATGAATTCATTAGCATTGTCAATTTGAGTATAATAGAATATTAAACCGTTGTTTTTGTACCTGCATTTTATCTTGGTCGCGACTTATCAGAAATGAATCAGCTCCTAAGTGTTCTTTTGCTTCCTTTTCTTTGCTAGCAGAAGTACTAATTACAGTCACATTAGCACCAAAAGCTTTGGCAAATTTCACAGCCATGTGACCAAGCCCACCAAGACCAACAACACCTATATGAAGACCAGGTTTGTCGAGTCCAAAGTATCTAAGAGGACTGTACACAGTGATCCCCGCACAAAGGAGAGGTGCAGCAGCTTCAAGTGGTAATCCATCAGGAATGTGAACCACGAATTTCTCATCCGCAACCAATGAGTCAGAATAACCTCCGTATGTGGTGGTTCCATCACGATGCTTGGCACCAATTGTAGTAGTGTATCTGGGGCAGTAATTTTCAAGATTGTCAACACAGTTTTGACACGATCGACATGAATCAATTATGTAGCCAACACCTACTTTGTCTCCAACATTGAACTTTTCTACCTTGCTTCCCACCTTTGTCACTATACCAACAATCTCATGCCTGTATTTCTTATATAAATTAGAATCAAATCAAAATAGTAGAAAATGGTAAGACTTTAAGACTTTTCTAAGATAATTTAATTAGAACATACCCCGGAACTAGTGGATAGGATGATATGCCCCATTCGTTCTTCGCCATGCAGACATCTGAGTGACATATTCCACAATACAATATTTTGAATGCCACATCTTTTTCACCTGTTTCTCTGAAAGTTTTGAAACATCAAAGGTGAGTTATATATTTACCTAACAACAATTTTACTCTTAACACTATATATGATCCATTCAAAAAATTGGATGGTTGTTAAAAATGTAAAAATAAATCAATTGAAATAAAAAGTGAAGAGGTGGATGAATTAACCTTCTAGAGAAGTTGAAAGGGGAGAGAACACCAGAAGTGTCTCTAGCTGCCCAACCAAAGGCCTTGTTTGGATGTTCAAGTTCAGGTTGTGTTGCCATTTCAATGTGATCAAAAGGAAGTGAATAAAATTTGTCTCTCTAGTAGCAATGAAAGTTTATGTTCTTGTGGATATTATTACAAGCCTAAGGAGCTATGGTTACTTATAGTGACATTGTGTTGTACGGGTTGGTCTTGTATTGACATATTCAGTGACGTTTTTCTTTCCCTTAAAATAGTAAATGTTTAAAAGATTAGCAAAGCATAAAATATTTGATTTGGTTTTGAAATAATGTGTGATTAATTCATACTATTTTTTGTCAAAAAAAATTAATGGTATTCCAAAATACGCTGTTTAGGATTCTCCCAACGTAGGTAAGTTTTTAAAAAGAATAATAAATATTTTGAATTTTTTTCAATGACTAATACATATTTTGATTGAAAACGTATGTTTCCACAAATGATTTTTTTTTTTTTTTTTTTTTTGCGATTCTCCTTGTTAAGGTAGGTTTTCTAAAATTAATAGGGCATTCAATTCATATTTTTGTTCCTTGAATTTTTTTTTCATGTTTTTGTTTGTCTTATTATATGTTCTAAAATAAAAATATTTACATCCTACCGTCATTATTATATGAAAAAAATAATATAATTCATTTAATAACTTATGTATGTGAGTCTGTAAAAAAAAAGGAAATGCTTTATCTCGCGATTTCATTCTTCGCAGAAAATTCACGCATGCTTTTAACTATTGAATAAAAAACTGGCCAACATGCTTTTAACTATAACTTGTTCACCTTTACCCCTCCAAATTTTATTTATATTAACAATTACAACCAAATTTGTAATTTAGAACATTCATTTTGATTTAGTGGGAGCCTAAGCACAAAAGAGGTGCAGGGGACATGGAGACACGTCTAGTAGGAAACCCAAGTGGTGTGGCGGTGGCAAACAGACAATTACCATTACCTTTTGATTCTAATATAGAAAATAAGCTTCCAATACTTCTTTCAAAAAAATAAATAATATAACTTTAGTACTTAAAATACATAGTAAAAATATGTTCGTGAAATTGTTGTTGTATATAGCATCGTCCAAAAAAACTTATGTATGTGAGGGAGGAGATTCTCTCAAGTTTAATTTGCTCATGTTGATAAATCTCAACCCTTAAATTATTTTCCCCTTTTTTTTATCTCAAATTTTCTTTCCTTTTAATTCTCTTACCTACCAAATCAAAAGCTTAGATTTCAAAGAACTCTCATGTCTCATGAGACAATCCTTTACATGTGCCTCATTTATAATATTGATTATATACATTATTTATTTAATGAATTTAAAAAACGATTTTTTAAACTTAAAATAGTGACTCGAGGGTGTATCTTTTTTTTTTTTGAAGGATCGAGGGTGTATCCTTTTATATCGTAAATTAAATACATAATTAACTTTGCTTTCTAACTTATATCAAATTCCAAAACATTTCAACTAACTTTCCACGACTTCATATGAGAATATTCTACCCTGAATTCAATGTATCTCTTGCATTGAAGGTGAATTATTACATTCATTCAAAAGTTTAGAGATTATTTTTTAAAAAATATTACTAAGTTCATAATTAGGCAAATGGAACGAGCCTATGATCGATTGAATATTGAAGAGAAATGATTTAACCACAATGTTTAATGTGAAATGAGTTGACAATCTACCAATCTATTTGGAGATGAGTGACAATTTAACTTCCTACGTAATGGTTCAAATTATAAGATATATTTATATGAAACCTTAACATTTTCATAATATTAAATTTAAATATATTTTAAAATTGATAGGGAATTGTTGGATATTTTCAAAATATTTGTTTGGAAAGTTTAAGTCTTTGTAATTGTGTACAAATGACACAATTTTGGTGTACCCCTTGCAACCCCATTAATAATATTATGTTTATTACAAAAACAATATTATTGGCATAAACTCTTTTGTCTTTGAAGTCTTTATTTGTGTGTTACTATTTAGGGTTTTTTAATTGTAATGTATACATGTATCTATATGTTTTGTTGAGGGGTCAGCTAGAGAGGTTATGGTCGTATAGGAAATTTCATAGTGTTTGTTTGTGTGTAATATTCAAAGGAAGAAAATAAAAAAAAAATGTATTAGAATTCAAACGGAGATTATGTGTGAGAATAACGTAGAAAAAAGAATTATAAAATACTAGTTTGCATACCAAATGAGATTATCTCTTCGGTCTCATTCAATCGCACTCTATCTTTTGTTGCTATGAAACTCAAAGAAATCTTTCAACAACGAAGCACAATGAAAATGACATGAGGATCATAATTATTTTCTTTTGTATATACAAAAATAAAATGGAAGTAACAGAAAAAAGATCCTAAGTAAAACCTATTGCCTCATTGAAATTAATCCCTGACAACAGAGCCAAAAGTTTGATGGTCGGTTTAGCAAGTATACTAAATTGTCTTCAATTAAGTTCTTCTCCACATGGATTGTTTCAATTTTAATTTGACAAATCAATTAAACTTAATATATTTAAAATTGGGAGGGATTCCATATCGGTACAAGCAATAAAATAAAGCTTTGATAAACTCAGAGGATAAAGGCGATTAGATCATTTTTGAATCTCTTCTTCGCCGCTACTTGGCAACTGAGTTTCTAATGTCTTAGGTGATCTGTAATAAGCTTTGAAGATATAGTAAGTTCCAAATATAATCCTACTGGAACTTGTAGTGAAAAGTTGGGTTACTATTGTACTATGGAACACTTGATAGACAATATTGAATACCTAAAGGAATGGAAATGGAAAAAGATACGGGGTTTGAAAATAACGCAAAGGATGAAGGCTTTTCTTTTAAGGGCTTTGATAGGAGTGTTACCTACTTGACAACAACGACTAGCTTCAACATCGAGGGGTAAAAAGCACGTGTTTTTTGTGAGCATAATTATGCGAATAATTGACGTGTGTTCTTTGGATGTAGGAGGAAGAAAGAAATATGGATGGAAGCAGGTCTTTAGAAGATCATAAATGACAGAACGAATGGATCAGATGGATTCACTTCTCTCTTTATTTTTATCTCTTAGAACAATTGGCATCTAATAAAGTGAGTAAATTTATTCTAGCACTGTCATGCATATGGAAAAGGAGAAATGCAAATACTTTCACCAATTGATAAATGCTCGAACACATAGTGGACGTGTAGAGTGCGAGAGGGATCTCTCACGATTGGTAAGAAACCTGCAATAACAAAACTGAATCATAACAGTAGCAGAATACGGGGAAAAATAAGCGAGCATTGGTGAAAAATGAAAATAGTAGGCATGCTCGTTTCATCAATTAAATGCGTGCTCATTTTGTCCTTTTGTTGTCAAAGCTTCAAATTCCTTCGTTTCCACAAGCTCCATATAACCATAAGAAATTTCTCACTCTGAGCCGGAGCAAGTTGATGCAGTAAAGTAAAAATCACTGCATCTATATTATAGATCTTTCAAAGAACCCTATCAACCTTGTTCCCATAAATTCACTCCATGCCAAACTTAGATAGCATTCGGACATTCCAACATAGCATGGATGAGGAATGCTAGGAATACTCTCTTTTGAACACTCTCTCTACCACTTACTCTTTTATTGGATGAAATCAATGTATTTCTCACCACTTTGAGTGAGTTCTATTTCCAAAACGTAGAATCACAATGATTTAAACCAATAAGAGAGTGATTATTAGAGAAATTGTTGAAAAGAGAGTGTTGTAAACATTACTCGAGCATGTATACTATCTTCAAAATTGCTGCCACAAATTACACAATCTGTTTAAAAAACCACACCTCGACCGCTAAGAAGTGCTTGGGTTGGGAAGCAACCTCGACACACACATTAGACAAGGTTTTTAACCTTAGGTGGAGCTTTGATTTTTCAAATTAAATTCCAACATATGGTTTGTGCAAGTGTGGATTATCAACAATTTCGTTCACACAAATTCTATTTTATTAAACACTAGAGTTCCAATAAATTAACCACAGTTACCATAAACAGGCCCGTATTAGAAGAAGTGGGATGCTCTCAGCCTTACTGCAGCCACATTTCCTAATCTGTTCATCTTGCATTCAAATATGAAAAGATGATCAAAATATGCATGTACAACTAATATTGTTTAGAGTTTAAAAACAATTTTTTTTGGTCAAAAAACCTCTACTTTAAAAAATCTATTTAACAGAATTACCAAAATACACTACTTAATTAATAGAGTACAAATCAAGACACCTTTTAAATAAAATTAAATGCATATACTTTTATTTGTTCACTAATTACTTCGTTGGTTTAATAATAAGAATGTGACAATTCAATAGCTCTTCATGACCAAAAATAGAAGAAAAAGAATGTGACAATATCACTGACTATGATCTAAGGAGAGGTGTATTATGTACAGTTCTCTCAATCCATTGACAAAGTCACCCACTCACCCATTAAAGTAGCACGTATGATATGGTTATAACATCTACCACATACACTTATTATAATAACTTGTGAATTTTGGTCCTAATTACCACTTGATTAACATCCTTTCACTTTCTCTACAATTGAAATGACCTCAAAACCAGAAACGGAGCATCCCAAAAAAGCTTTCGGATGGGCAGCTAGGGACACATCTGGAGTCCTTTCTCCTTTCAAGTTCTCTAGAAGGTATGTAACCACTCATGTATTCATGCATCCTTAGTGAAATTGTTATTATACAAACAATAAAAGCTACATTTTACATTTTATCCTTGCGTCCCTTTTTCCTTCATCAAACATTGGCGATGCATATAAAACTTCCCACGTCGGTTTATATTTTTAGTTTGTTTAAATATCAAGATTAACTAATTGCTTAAACAATGCTAATCAAGGTGGTTTTCACTTGATATGATGATTTATGTTGTTTGATTGTTGAGTGATAAAATCAAAGAAAACATCTCATAAACAATGGGAACTGGATCATCTCTAGTGAACGGAGAGTCCAGTGAAATTTAGGTCATAAAAAAGTTAAAAGATTTAAAGATTGGGTGTGAATTGTTCCACTTGAGAAAACACATGAGAGATTTCCATTGTAGAGATTCACTCAACGATGATGTTGATGTGTGATGTAAAGTCCTGATTTTTTTTTTTATGGATAATGCTAAAGATCGAGAAGCATTGTTATGTCGAAAATCATGATTGACGTATGATTTACTTTAATTGGCTCATTGTAGGGTAAGTGGGTTTGGACTAGCAGTAATGCAGGTGCTATTTGTGTCGTAATGCTAATTATCACGACTCAGGAGCACGTCACTCGCGAGAAATAGCACTGCTCTTTTTTTTTATATATTGAAATCAATTATATTTTTCATTCCTTTTCAGGGAAACAGGAGAGAAGGATGTGGCATTCAAAGTACTATTTTGCGGTATATGTCACTCGGACCTCCATATGGCTAAGAATGAGTGGGGCAGTACTACTTATCCAGTAGTTCCTGGGTGGGTACTCTAACATCATAAAACAAACCATTGTTTATTTAATTTTCAATGAGTTAAACATTACTCCATCATAAAACAAACTAATTTTTTTGTTTCTTTCTCATCTCATCTCATTTGCGTAAAGACATGAAGTTGCTGGTGAAGTGACAGAGGTGGGAAGCAAGGTGAAAAACTTCAAAGTTGGAGATAGGGTTGGTGTGGGGTGCATGGTTGGATCTTGCCATTCATGTCAAAGTTGTGGCGAGGATCTCGAAAATTACTGCTCAAAGATGATTCAGACATACAGTTCCAAGAATGTTGATGGCACTATCACATATGGAGGCTACTCGGACACCATGGTTGTCGACGAACACTTTGTTGTCCGTATTCCTGATGCCTTATCACTTGATGCTGCTGCTCCTCTCCTTTGTGCTGGGATCACAGTGTATAGCCCTATGAAACATTTTGGATTTGACAAACCTGGACAGCATATAGGTGTGGTTGGTCTTGGTGGATTAGGTCATATGGCTGTGAAGTTCGCCAAAGCCTTTGGTGTTAAGGTAACTGTTGTAAGTACTTCTCCTAACAAGAAGAAGGAAGCCCTTGAACACTTAGGAGCTGACTCATTTGTGGTTAGTCGCGAACAAGACCAGATGAAGGTGCGTACCAATAATTCGCTTTTAATGACTAATTTAGACACCAAATTTATTTCTATATAGTAATCGATTTATCGACAACCTGAAAAAGTCGACCTAATTCTAATGTTGTTCAACATGTTATAGGCTATAATGGGCACGTTTGATGGAATCATCGACACCGTTTCAGCACTCCATCCTCTAATGCCTTTGCTTGGTCTATTGAAGAATAATGGTAAACTTGTTATGGTTGGAGCTCCAGAGAAGCCTTTGGAGTTTCCAGTATTTTCTTTGATTGTGGGTAAGCATATGATAAAAAATTCTATACAGACTATGTTATATTAAAATATGAAGGTTGTTAAATATACATCACATTAAATGTTGGCAGGGAGAAAGACAATTGGTGGGAGTATGATTGGAGGGATGAAGGAAACACAAGAAATGATTGATTTTGCAGCCAAACATAGTGTGAAACCTGACATTGAGGTTGTTCCAATGGATTATGTAAATACTGCAATGGAGCGCTTAGTCAAAGCTGATGTCAAATATCGATTTGTTATTGACATTGGAAACACAATGAAGGCAAGCTCTTAAATAACTAGACGGGTTTATGAAATATTAGTATTTCTTTCACATTGTACTCATTTTTGTTTTTTTTTTTTTTTGGGAGGGCTTTGTTTTCATTTTTGTATTTCTATTGTTTTACATCTCATATAATACTTGTTCCATTTTTTTTGTTTTTTACTTTTGTTATCTCTCTCGTTGAGAAACAACACATTTGTTGAGTCTTTGTTTTAGCCGATGAGGATTTAAGATTTGTTTGAGTTTTTATTTAACGACAAATATTAGTAGTTAATTGTTAGATTAATTTTGTTCCCTTAACTCAAATCTAATCCCCCAAATTTGTTTGATTGTTATAACATGAAAGACATATGATATGTTAACATTTTTTTACAAGATTTAACGTACATATACATATGTTAACAAACAAAATCGCTTCTCGAAACCCCGGTGACTGTCTAAACAGATAACCGAGCGTTATTTGGCTCTCATGTCGGTTTTAAGGTTGAAGCATTGGCAGTGTTTTTTGTTTGGACCGTGTGGGAGTGTTTAATGTGCTTTTGTTTTTAAGATTGACCAAATTGTATATTTTCTAAAATTGAAGAAAGGGAAATTATTTTGTAAATTAATGTGACACTAAGAATCATTTTACAGATATTTTTATTTAAATTTCATCATTTGATATTGTGAGATTAAAAATGCTGACTGATGTAGTATCAAAAGTAAGTATTTATGTTATCGTCTCCACAGGGACTGGTGCGATATTCTTAGCCGTTCAACAATCGATATTGTTCTGAGCTAGAGTTTCACGATTGTTTTGTTTCATAAACTATTAAACTACGAAATTGTAAAAGGTCTGAGAGTTAACAGGGAAATAAGTATGCTGGGATTAAACTTCATCAACTTACTTGTACGTATTCTCGGATTTGGGTTACGGATTCTAATTATCAATCGATATTATCACGTATTGCTCAACAACATCATTCGTGTCCAAATGATATCGTGATTTCTATTGGATCGTTTAATTGTTGATGTCTCACACTATTAAACGGTCCAATAGTCGATTGTATCGTTGTATCGTCGATGTCGCTCGCACTATACAATGATACAAAAGCTTTAAGTTCCAACATCCAAAGTGATCACCAACCTAAGTTCCATGTCTAGAACAAAAGTATTGATAGAAGATTATTCTAACCTAGACTCAAAAAGTATTTTTCAATCACAATTCAAATCCATAAGATCAAAACATGGAAAGCAAGAATAACATCAATATCATAAGATGAATTAGAATCACACAACATCCCAATCAAAGGGAATACATACTAATAGAGTTAACTACATTTAATCCCAACAAAAAGAGTTTAGTTACTCATTGTCATGGTAACCTTACAAGGAGAAAAGAAGAGATGGAATGGAACCAAGTCATGATGTCTCAATGATCTTGTGTCTTCCTTCAATCCTTGTGCTCCTTGCTCTTTAGGTTCTCTCTGTATTTTCCCCTGTTTTCTCTCTTCCTCCAGTG
>Ga0315915_1006252_pt1 | contig 14601 bp, 5 predicted proteins | sample MpolbnodulesMG_FD_207738 | JGI IMG/M metagenome (GOLD analysis project Ga0315915, IMG submission 207738) | Medicago polymorpha root nodule microbial communities from Los Angeles, California, United States - branched nodules | ecosystem: Host-associated > Plants > Roots > Nodule | place: USA... | reverse complement strand
TTCAAGTCTGTTTGGAGCTCATCTCTAACTTTTCTTATTGCATCCAATAGCTCAGGTGTTGTATTTTTGTATTGTATTTTTCCAATGCATATGAACACAGTAGTTACTAATTTACGTTGAGTCCCAAGGTTCGCTGCAACATAATTCTAAGAGGCATAGACTAATTTGCCTTTTTGTTTAGTATGTACTGTATAATTACTTAAAAACTCTTTAAATTAATAATTATTTATATCGATAAATTAATAACTCTCTAAATTAATAAATTTCTCCGGTCCTGACATTATTAATTTATAGAGTTTCTACCATATTTTTTATGTTCACACAAACATATCTCGGATGTTTTTGGGGGTACTTAGACATAGTGATAACTGATAAGAATTACCACAAAACTCCTGAGAACTATATCCGACTCAAACTAAGATAGCTACTAATGCTCACTCTAACAATATTAATATTATCACGAATGTTGTGATATTCTATTAATTTAAATGAATAAATATCATTTATTTGTGTAAAAAAAACATTATCATATAAGTCATATTGTACGGACACATTACTCGTATTAACGGATGTATGTGTAATTTTAAGTAAATTATTTAATATGTAAAAAAAAAAAGTAAGTTATTTAAAAAAAATCTCATTTCAGATTTTGTTTTGGAGTGTTAATAAAGTACTAATTTTAATTTGTATCCAAAAAATGTATTATTCAAATTGTCTTTTACACTTATATCTATTTATTACTTTTTCCAAAACAAAATATATTATATATATAATATCTATTTTTCAATATTTTTTGAAAGGTTTCAAATCATTTATAAATGCAGTTAATAAAAGATAAACTTTAGAATTAATAGGCTTTAAGGTCGATGGATAAGGTAATAATTTGATCAACAAAAAAAAGATAAGCTGATAATTTATCTTTCATAAACTAAATTTATAAACTACTCATCAAAAAATAAAGATATATAAAGATTCTTTGGTGGATGAGATGAGTCAAAATCTTCTTCGCATTTTACGCTCTTCATTTTCTCCATTACCATAATATGACATTTGATGCTTAAGATTTTTTTTTTGTGGTGATCAGGGTTTGAACCTCAGACCGGAGAGGATAAATCAAGAGAGAAAATTTAGAAGATCTTAACACGGTTGAGGTGAGAGAATTAAGGGCTATAGTGATAAAGAGTTATCGCCATAATATGCTCTCTGACGAGAGCTAAAGTTCCAAGACAACTTTGTGATAAGATAAACACAAACTCAATCTTTGTGTCTTAGCCTAATAATGACAACAATCTTTATTCAAAACTGGATAGTTGGAGAAGCCCATAATACTCACTTACTTAACAAGGCAAATGCCAGAAATGTTGAAAAAACTAAAAGATATTTAACGGAAAATCTTGAAGATGCGGAGTAAAGAATACTTGGGTGGTCTAAAGAGGCACAATATATAAGACTTGAGAATCTTGAAAGTGGAGAGTAAAGAATAGTTAGATAGCCTTAAAAGGCATAATAAAGAATACTTGAGAAGTCAGAAGAGACAAAGTAAAGAATACTTGTAAAACCTGAATAGGTAGAGTAAAGAGTACATTTTTTTACAAACAGAGCAAAAAGTACTTGAGAAGCCTCAAGAGGTAAAGAATACTTGTGGAACCTTAAGAGGCAGAGTAAATGGATGACACTATAATTTTGTCATTTTATTACGTGACACTAAATTTTCTTAATATATACGTCTAAAATGGATGTTTATAGTAAATGGTTTTGCTAACTAGTGTCTTAAAGATATCAGTTAAAAAGTTAATAAAATAAACTTTTTCTTAAAAATACAACTTAAACCATTACAAATGTAATGATTACACTATTGGTCCATAAAAATTTTAATTTTTTTTAGCTTTCTTAAACAAACTTCTAAAGACATTTGTTAGCATTCTCTTATAATAAAAAAGACAACGGGAGTAACATGATGACAATTGAAAACAAATAACACAATGACGATTGAAAACAAACTCTCGTCTTAGCCAATCTTTATAACAGAAGCTTGTAACCTAAGTAGGGACAATAAGGTCTTGAAAGGCCTTTGATGTGGGCTAAAAAAGACTATAAAAAAAACAAACTCTCCTCCTAATCCAAGTCATGATTGGTCATGGATTTTGGACCTAACACTTCTAAAGTGAACACACTTTAAAATGTAAAATGAATAATATCATTAATTAGTTAATTAACAAGTACAACTTAGTTGATAGCTACAATATCAATTATATGCAGCAACTGGGTTCGGAACTCTAAACTCTCCACTTCTCCATCTCTTCGGTCAATAGGTTGCTTAAAAAACATATAGACATCCATAAGAAATATGAATTTGTTAAATATCAATCATTTATTTTATCACTTTACATGATCGAAAATTCTGAATTTCAGTGTGCGAACCATTTTGTTATTTTCAACGCGTGGAATTATGTGCTAAGATTTGGAATTTGACCCGTCCTATGTGACAAGATTATCCGGGTAAGGTACGTTGCAACAAATTATGTCTTTCAGTTTTGTCAACCATTTTGAATTCCAATTTCATTTGAATTACAGAATCATTTCTAGAAATTTAACCGACTTTGAATATGGGAGGCACATCGATGTATGCAAGTCACAACCCAATTTGGCATCATATATACGTCTATCCATTATCTAGTTTGGAATTATATAGTCACCAACTGCAACTTTTGCTTATTAAAGAAAACTATAACTTGCAGGAAAATCCAAGGTGTTGTATCATCACTATCATGTACAACTTGATTAGCAATTAGTAAATAATTTGGTCTTCTCCAAGAGTTTCAAAGAATATGTTCACTAGTTCATCAGGAGTTTAGCAAGTAGCCATGCCTATGTTTTTTACACTTATTAATAGAAAGAGAATCTTAATGTTTAGTATCGAATTATAATACTATATCAATTTATCTCATAATATGAAAAATTAATATTGAATGTCATATCTATACACAAAGGATAATTTGGTAATGACCACACATTTGTGACAAATTTATCACAACTCTTCTTAAAATTTGTGATTTTCATTAGAGTAATGATATTTGTATAATTGTTTGATGACAATTTTGTGACAACCTTCTTTTTTCTTTTTTTTATTGGTCAAAAACAATAGAGAAAAAGGAAAAGAGAGAGTAAGAACATAATGAGAGTATGAAAGAGAATTGTTCAAAAGTTATCACAAAATTAGTGTACAAATATCATTTCTCTTTTCATTAGATAGTCCTATAATGAGAGTCGAAAGTTTAAGGAGATTTTGAAACCATAAAAGTTCATTAGTTGCCGTGATGCACAGAGATTTAAGAGTTCAAAATGTACTATGCATTTTCTAGCACATGGTCAATGTACCAATCTCAATATCTCATTCTCATATGAGAAGAAATTATTTCAGACTTCAAATCTCAAGAAAGTTGTGAAACTAAATGCATGGTAGATAAATCCAATGTTTCCCAGACTCTTAACCAAAAAAAAAATTGATATCAGTTTCTTGATCAGCTAAGGCCGTGAAATGGAATGTTAAGCGCCATGATGAAAACAATCAAAACTGGAACTGCATCTCGGGAGCATATTCGAGGGCTTCAAGGTGAGCAGCCATAGCTTTGTTCATTGGTGGTGGCCCACATCTCAATATCTGAAAATCGTTAGGGGACATGTCTAATCAGTTCTCTTCCCTATTACATTACAATTAGCCAAAATACATAGAAATGTCATTTTGAAGGAATACGCAATGAAAAGGATTACCTTAATATCTTGTGCTGGAGGAGGTAAATGTGCTTGAATCATCTCTTTTGAAACAAATCCGACGCCACCATCCCATACCTCAGGAGGCTAAAGAGATTACATAACAAAATCAATTATTACAAACTCTGCTTTTTATACTAAAATAAGAAGAAATGTGCTTTTTAGGTACAAGCTCAAACCAATAACAATAACACTAATAAAAAACACAGGAAACAACTAAGTTACCTCCTCAATTAGATAACTAAATGATTCAACAATGTTAAAAAGATATTATTACAAAATAATCTACAAAGCGAGATATTATATGATAATCTGTAGATATCAACACGAACTTAAGAGGTGATATGCCTCAGCCAACTTAAGAGGTGATATGCCTCGAAAAAGCACAATCATATTAATCATGGAACTGGTGTTCAAGTTAAAATTCAGATAGCATGATAAAAGTGAACCCATAAAAAAATTGTAAAACAATTGTGTCAAAGACCTAGCTTTATGGTCGTGGTCAAGTTAAAGGGTCATGGTCAAGTTCTATTAATTTTTTCTAAAAGTCCAATGAAGTATTATTGTCTTGTTAATAACCTTAAAATTTCTACAAGAACTTCTGAACAGAACCTTTTCTTGCTATAGCATGATAAAAGTGGACGCACCAAAAAACGGTAAAACAATATCAAAGACCTAGCTTTGTGGTCATGGTCCAAGTTAAAGAGTCGCAGCTAAGTTCTATTAATTTCTTTCAAAAGTCTAATGAAGTATTATTGTCTTGTGTTGATAATAACCTTAAAATTTCTACAAGAAATTCTGAACAAAATATTGACATTTAGCTAGATTTTTCAAATCAAGGTTTGTCAGCACTTCGATATTTGATAATATCAAGAAAATATTGCATATGGTGAATCAACAAACAAAGCAAAAGTAACAAATGAGCAAGCTAATAATAGTTCTAAATGCACAGCAACTAACCTGATTCAACACATAGTATATTTTAAACCGATCTGGATAGTTAGTAGCAAGACCATCAAGTTCTTCCTGCACAGGCATATAAGTAGATCTCCATTAGGCATTGGCCAGTGAAGAGAATTTGTGAGCATTGCATAAGGAAACAAACTCAGGATAACATATCAAATAACAATGAGGGTATATATTGCTTCTAAAACGAAACATTTTTCAAATTCTTTTGCACTCAAATTTTGAAGATTAAATTTTAAAATCTTCTAGCAATATGAGGGCACTGATAAAAAAAAAAAAAAAAAAACCTCCATAACGGATCCATCTGAACCAAGCATCAAGTTCATAAATTCTTAAGTGAAGAGTGTCATATATCAAGTGGAAGGATCAGAGACATTACCTTCAAAAGAATGTCCTCAAATGTAACATTGGCATAGATAAGATGCACCTTGGTCTTGTCATTTGGGTTTTCTAATATTGCTCGAGCAACCTTGAATGACAACAAGCAAACAAATTATGAACAAATGGAGCTACAAGAAAGAATTTTCTTCTAACTGGTTAACAGAAAAACAGCATATATCTTACTAACATACTTGGAACATTGGAGTGATTCCAGAGCCTCCAGCTAGCATCCCAAATGCTCTAACCTCACCCGGTTGGTACTTGAAACGTCCCTGAAAGCAGAGACATCAAGATAGATTCATATAAATTAAAAAGTATGTTGAATTGAATTGTGTGTCGCTGTTGGGTATTAATTGCACTAGTAACCATGGTTATCAAATTGATTTTTCAGATCTTATTATAATTCATAAAATACACTACCAATAAAAATGTAATTTTTTTGTGAAAAAAAAGTAACATAACAATGTTATGCTGATATATTATATTTGAACCTTAAAATAATTCAAGATTTGAGTCATATTTCAAATGTCAAAAGGAAAAGTAGTTGGTTATACAAAATTGACTAAAAAAAGTTGTTACACTAATTTTAGCTAGTGATCCATAAGAGTGAATAGGAATTCATCATAGTGAATTGGGATTCATTGTAATGAATCAGAATTCAAGTTGGGACTTATGTGCAAATAGATACACATTGGAGATTTGTATCGATTAGTTTCAATTTAGTATCAAATCGAGATACAACTCACATGTATTGCAAGATACTGGTAACCATGCTTGCAACCACGATAAAAACTATGAAAATGGGAAGCCCTGAAAACTGTGTAAAAATGAGTTAAAAAGTTACCTTTGGTCCTTTAACAGCAAGATAGTCACCAACACGCATCTCACGGAAATGGTGTGACATCCTTCCTTGTGGGTACATCTAATAAAGCCATATTTTTTACAAAGAAGCAAGTAATTAAGGGTCAAAATGATGAATAATGCACATAAGTTAGAAAAAGCATTGGGATATAAAACCAATTATATACCTTGATAACTAGTTCAAAATGTCCAACATCGGAATCCAAAGTTGTAGGAGTATATGGTTTGATAACCTCGTCACCTTGACCATCCTTACCCCTGTATGAAAAATAGCTTGTTCACAACATGACAAGAAAGCATTTGTAAATAATTTTAAGAAATAAGGGCATGTTTGGATTGGATTATTTGAGCTTATCGATTGACATAAGCACTTGCGAGACTGTTTGTGAGAGCTTATGAAAACACCGTATGACATGTCCATAAGTTGTTTTCAGCTTATTTCAATAAACTTTCCAGGATAGCTCTAAGTTGTAAAAACAACATAAAGCTTATACTAAAACAGTTTCACTTATTTTATCTTTTATTATAGAAATAGCTTATACATAAGCACTTACATGATGAACATTCATGTTATAAGCACTTATTAAATTGTTTATGCGAACATGGTCCGAGTCCTACTATACTTGCTACTATAAATAACTGAATATTTGCGATATATTTTTCAGCCAGCACTACGAGAATATGGCGAGCAGATGCAAAATGAAACATATAATGAAATAATTAGACTGACATGAAACATAGACACAACCAGAATCAGACAACAGAACCTGCAACTTATGTGTTGTCCGATTGGAAGACCCAAAACAGATGTAGGTGTTGGGAGTGAAAAAGTGAACTTTGCAACATTATGGCTCAGCTGTGCTTTCTTGACAAGTTTAAACTCCCTGAACTGGTCTGGGTTCAAGCAAGCTACAAAACACGTAGATGATATAAATGTATGCTTAAACTAAATACAAAAACAACAAAATTTGACAACATAACATGAAAAATAAGTGCAAGAAAAATAATCTCCAAGTTTGAGTGCAATGAGCTTAACTTTACATTATCTTGGGATTCACTTTGGTTTCATTATCAAATGTTTAGTTAAGGCCTTTCACTTTGACTTGTGTAAGAAATAAGGTTCCATTAGTGAAAACATGCATTGTCATCTTATGTGTGTGGAGAAAAATGATAATAGAATATGTGATTTTAGTATTACCAACCAATGGAAGTACAACATAAATCAACCTCAAAATACCATTGTGAACTCTATAACAAATAACATATTCAGCCATTTATAATAATAATAATTAATAATTGGTGCACTCCTAGCCATATAAATCTGCTGACATACCCCTGAGACGTGCAGAAACCATGAAACCAGACAAAGAAAAAACTCAATTTTTGAAAGAGAAAAACATGGAATCAAGAGCAACCAGTATGGAATAAACCTAAACCACCAAGCAGAGAAAGGTTTTCTAGTAACAAGAAACAAACTGAAATTTTTTCAGATGATTCCAAAATTCTAATCTCCAAGAATTTCTAGTGAGGGAAAAATTCAATTAACAATAAATTAAAAAACAATGGGTCATCAACAACCATACTTATATGACATAAAACATGCAAAGTAGAGAAAAACAAACAGACTCAATAGTAGTGACTAGAGCCAAGCTTTCTTTAAGCAAAGTCCAACAAATCATATGAATCAGCTACTAATTAATCAGAAACACAAACATACAATTCAAACTAAAGAGTTAAAAAAACATGCTTTAACCAAGTGCATAAACAGAAATTTAAGCCCATGAGTTCAAATCACATAACTATCCATTCCAATGAAAATCAAATTAAAGATGCTATAAAGATACAACAAGCATTTTCCAAGTTAATAACAACTAGTTTCATAAACAATACTAAGAACCTAAAGACATCATTAACATCGGATTCTCATATACAATCAAAAATACTGTGTTGGTGCCAAGACAAAACAGACCCAAAATTCAAAATCTCGAGAAAATGAAAAGTCAATAAGCCCTTATGAAAAATTGAAAGCAGAAGCAAGGAATCCGAAGTGGGTCAAAGATGAAACCTTTGGACTTGTTAGATGAAAGGAGATAGATGGCACCAACACCAATGGCTACAACAGCAACAGCGACACCAACAAGAATTTGATTTTCTGGTGTTTGTAGAAAATCCATGATTTGAAAAATGGGTTTGTGAAAATGGGTTTGGAATGAAGGAGAATTAAAGGGAATGGGTATTGGGGTAGGTGAAGAGAGTGAGCTAATGGGGGGTGTTTAGAAGAAGAGTGGTCACAGTGAAAGGGATCTGGTGCAACTACCACTGGCTCATCAATTCGCCCAATTCATCAATTTTTTCGATAACTTTGGTGAAAAATATCATTTTCAAAATTTGTGTTTAAAATTTATATCAGCTGCTTTAATTTTTATTGAGTCAAATGTCTTTTCAAAATGCATGCCCACCATGCGGAGGCCTTACATGCCCACCAACGTCCGTTTAGTTCGTCTCCGAACCACATCGTACATGAAGTGGTCTGCTCTGGTACTACTTGTAACATCTCACACTTGTTTTAGGATTGTCGACTGACCCTGCAAATCAACATAAGTTTTTTCAGTGTTTTTGTCCTCACTTGCATGCTTTTCGAAAAACTTTTCAGAAAGGTCACCCATCTCAAAATTGTTTCAAGTCAAGCACACTTAACTCTGAAGTTTTTATGGTTTAGACTACCGAAAAGAAGATGCATTTGGTTGATATATGTAGTACCAAACAATTTTTATAAGTCTTCCTTCAACCATGCAGTCTCATACCTGCACAGTCTCATAATTCCTCTCATTTCGATGTGATTTAGTTTGCCTAGAAGTTGTTAGGAGTCGCTCATTGTCATGTCTTGTGCATCGACGACCTCTCCTCGCCCTCGTCGGCCTCGGGCATTATAGAGTGAGAAGTTGGTCTGTTTTTGTTTCTTTTATGACAAAAACGTAACGTGGTCTTATCGATTATAATCCTAACGAACAATTGTATAAGATGATATATATCTCTTGTATCTTATAATTTAACCAAAGTTTTAGGTTCAAACTCAAAGTTTGAAAATGCAACAACAATATAATGTTTAGGTCACTTTGGTTCAATGGATGGGAGAAGAATATAGGGGAAAAGAAAGATGTAATAATTAAGAAGAAATGCTATGATCACTTTCTTTTTCTTTTTAACGTTCACTCTATTATTTGATGAAACTCATGTGAATCTCACTATATGAAATCCATTTCTAAAGTATGATACCTGCGTGGATTTCACTAAATAAAAGAGTAGGGTTAAAACATGTTAGGAAAAAATGTTCATTGCAACCTTTTAATTGAACGTATTTTCAAATTCATTATAAGAAATGTAATAAAAGAAATTTTAATTGATCTCCGTGAACTTACCTCAGTTGGTAGGGATATTGCATATTATATATAGGAGTCAGGGTTCGAACCTCAAACTTTTCACTTCTCCACATTTAAAATGTATGACCTCTAACCACTAAACACTTGACAAAAAAAATCAATTAAACATACGTTTCTTTTACAAAATATTTTAAAACCCTAAAAAAGTATTTTAAAACTATTCCCTGTAGTAATTATAAAATAAAAAAATAAAAAAAACTATTACCCTAGTAATAAAAAAACGATTCCCCCAAAAAAAAAAAGTACTATTTAAAACCAATTTACATTTATATCCTTAAAATCTCAAGGCACTCGTGTAGCTCGCGGATTTGACTCTATAACAAACCTTTTTTATTTCCATATGGCCTATATGAAATGATAAAAGATGAATTGGGAAATGCAAGCAAAAGAAAAGGACAAAAATAAGAGGATGAACGTGGAAAAAAGATAAAAGAAGTTGGAAGTTAAAAAAGATATCTAATGTTAAAAATTCAGACAATTTTAGAATTCAAAAATAAAAATATAAACATCATAATCTTCCCTCCCCTCCAAAAATCTTAAATTTGTAGGAAAGTAAAAAGTGGTGTTATGTGGGTTTTGGCCCCTCCTTTGCCCTCTGCTCCAAAAATAATCATGTATCTTTTTTTTTTTTGATTGAAATAATCATGTATCTTTAACTTATATTTTTTTTATTCGCATTGTTTGTTATTATTTTTAATCTTGATATGATTTTTTTTTCATTTTTCATATTGGAGCGGCATTTATTGAAAGATTAGTTTTAATTAAGTGTAAATTCAATTAATGATTTTGATGTTGTCAATATTACTGATCAAAAAACATTGGTATTTAGAACACTTGAATATAGTCATTTATATGCTTATTTATTTTGCGGCTTAATACTATTAACATGGATGTTGTAAACTTACTCACATATACATTATTCTTGTTATTAACGACTTTGAATTTGCATTGCATCGTTATACTTTGTCTATTTAAAATAATAAATGTCGTTTAGGTTTTAGTAAAAAAAAGTGTAATAGATAAAGAATAATTAAAACTTCTTTGATATTCCAAAACACCGTATAAAATGTGAAATTGTTTTCGCTTAAATATCCTATAATAATATGATATCAACGAAGTATTCTTTCATATTACCAGACTCATATGATTATTTTATAAAATTATAAATAAAATAGGAAGAATAATATTTTTATTAAATTGTCTTTTTATTGATGTAGTAGTATTCACTACCATCATAAATTATGAAAGACCAAATTGATTCTTTGATCTACAAAATAAAAAGTTGGAGCAAATTGATGTAGTAAAGAAAAAGTACAATAAAATTTCATATATATCAAAAATCGAAATAATGACCATTTCAATTTATGGAGCAAACCATTTGCACCGGCGTTATGGGTCTTGGTAAAATGAAAAGCTGGAAAAGAAAACCATGTGCTTGTGTACCACCAAGTCAAAACTGTTTTTTTTTTTTTGTTATTCATGTTACAAAATAATCAGATATTTAATTTTTTTTTTTTAGGGAAGATATTTAAATATTTATTATTTAGTCAAAACTAGTTTAATTTCAAATTGCAACAAATACAAGTTGAAGTTCTAACCATCCTTGTCAACCCTTGTTGGTGATCAATCTATTATTCATTTTCAATTATAAATTATCCCCAAAACTGTTTTTTTGCTAATCATGTTACAAAATAGTTAGATATTTAAATATTTAGTCAAAACTAGTTTAATTTCAAATTGCAACAAATACAAATTGAAGGTCCAACCATCCTTTTTTTTTTTTGTCAAGCTTCATTGGTGATCGATCTATTATTCATTTTCAATTATAAAATTATCTCCAATAATAAAATAATAATTTCATTGTATTCTATTTCACTATCTAATATCAATTTTTTTAGAGTTTAGCTGCGAAACTCACACACGCTAAATTACATAAGTAGAGAATTGCATGTTTGAAGAGGTGTCTCAGCATAGTAAATATATTTGCAGCCTTTTATCACGGTGAATTACATGACCAATTTCATTTCATTCAATTACACTCAAACATTATATATTCAAGCATAATATTGCAAATATTTTAGTAATTTTGATCATGTTCATTTCACATTCAACATATGTATTAAGTCTAAAAAACAAAAATTTCATGCCTCCTAAATCACCAAAAAGAAATACTCATATTTAATCAATGGAACTTAGCAAGATGCCCATGTATGCTCCAGACTTTGTGCAAATTGCTTCTCCCTGCCTAATAGCACAGTGCTGTGATCTGCATTTGGAATTATGTTAATTTCAGCATCTGGAGCCTTTAACTTGAACTTAGTGATACACTCCTTTGGGACAACTTGATCTCTATCACCTTGTATAACATTTATTCTAACTCCATTTTTTGTCAAAATTTTCAAGTAACTATCCATGAATTTTGCTCCCCCACATATCACATTATGCATGGAATTCCAAGCTGATTGATGAGTGTGTCTAGTCATGTCTGTTATCAAGAAACTAAGATCCCTGAAAAAGACAAGGGAATGCATTATATGCTATGTACCATGGACATTTTAGATTCAAGGCCTGTTTGGTGTCAGACATAACATCAATACGTGTAGTTAAACTCAACCATTCAATTTTCTCAAATTATTATCAATGTCGACGTGTCAGTGTCAAAGACATATCTAGTGTTTGTATTGGTGCTTTATAGTTAGAGTTAAAAGCAAGTAACTATAAATGTGGTATTTAAGTAAACGGTAATTATTACCTCTTGCGAGTAGTCAATTTTAGAACCCTCTCCCATGTCCTGTGATTTCTGCAATAGATAAGGCAAACAGTTCGACCCAAATGCTCATACCATGACATAAATGAAGAACCAGCTGATAACACTGGCCACAATTTCTTTCCAGCAAATTTTTGGAGTGCTTTTAAACAAGCGTCATTTTCCTCATAAGAGTATGGCTGCCATCAAAACAATAAGGAAAAAGAATGGAGAAAATCAGGTGATATTTACCAAAGTTTAAGTGTATGTTTGATTTCACTAAGAAAACATCATAATTGATATCAATGTTATCAAATTTGATGCAAAGTTTATGGCCACAATTTTACTCTGCCATAAGTTTGACGCAAATTTAATAAAACGAAAGTAGCCGTTACATGAACAGGGTTTCGCATCAAACCTATGGTCGAGTAAAAACATCCGAACATAAATTACTTCACTTCAAAATCAATTTTACAAGAGAATCACGATAGACAAATTCTCCGCAAAAAATATAAAACACTTATTTTGACTGCAGAAAGCAAAGTGCCAAAGAAATATGTAGCACAAAATATTTCAATTTGGTTCATAGCTAACCAATTCTTAAAACTTGAAAGCAAATATCTATTTCAGGTCTAAGGTACTTACAGGTGCAACAAGGGTGATTGATTTTACACAATTGGGATACTTTGCAGCCAAAGCCAATGCAATTACACTACCCATAGAGTGTGCAACCAGATGAAAACTACCTAACTGCAATGGTTGAACCACAGATTTCTCAATCATTTCCACATGATCCTTCAAAGTGTACAGACAATCTCTTGGCTTTGGACTCTTTCCAAATCCCAACAGGTCTATAGCAATCAATCTGTAATTATGATTTACATTTTCAGAGAAACATGGAAACACTGTTTGAGTCCAAAATGAGGAAGAACACATAAATCCATGCAAGAATATAATATTCTCACAAGGTTCTCCCTTGCAGTTTTCACCAGTGGCTGTAAAATAGAAATTATCCACAATATCAAAACCAGCTACACTTAAGAATGCATTAAAGAGTCACACAAAAAAGAAAAGAATCAAACAAGGTTGTTTGTTTGGATAAACAGCTCAATTAACGCTTATGATATAAGCGTTTATCATATAAGTGCTTATGTATCAGCAATTTTTATAACAAAAGACATAAGCCATGCTTGGATAAACAACTCAATAAAGAACTTGTATACTTAAGTGATTATATAAGTGCTTATGTACAAGTTATTTCTATAACAAAATATCAAATAAAGTCAAAATGTTTTCATATAAGCTGTAAGTTGTTTTCATAAGCCATTATGAAGAGCTTGTGAAAGTAAGTTCAAAAAAGTTTGTAAACATGTCATAAGCTATTTCGATAAGCTCTTCCAAACAGTAATACAAATGCTTATACCACTAGATAAGCTCAAATAAGTCAATCCAAACAAGCCAATAATAGAGTCAAACTATTTTCATAAAAGCTATTATCTATCCTGAAGAGTTTATGAAAATAAGCTAAAAACAGTTTATGGATATGTTACAACTACCTACCTATTAAGGGTTCCTTAACAACAAAATGAAGTTTATAGTCATCACCACCACCACCATTTACCCATGAAAGACAAGACTCACATCCACAATCAGACCAACTTTTCACTATCCTTCCACCACATTCTCCATTAGAATCTTCTTCCTCCTTTTTTCTACCAAATTGAAGCAAACCTATTCCTCTAAACATGTTCTTCCTCTCATACAAACTATCTGAAACACCATCATCATTCATCACCATCTTCTTCTGCCTCTCCCATTTAGAGCAACAACAAGAAGAGGCCACCCCATCAATGCATTCATCAAGGTATCTATAGATAACACATAAAACAGCATCAAGAAGATCAAAGATGAGGAAAACAATGTAACATATGATTGAGTTGAACACTCTAATACAATTGTTCATCCATTTTTTTGGTGAGCAGGAGGAAGAAACTGCTAGAGACATTGAGTGGTATTGGTGTTGAGTTGAAACCAGATTCTAGTTTTTATTGATGAATGAACATGTTGTTAATATACAAAAGATGCTTGTTTTAACGAACTTCAATATTTTATCTCTTTAGAAGTTGACTAAACATTCATGATTAGTTATATATTAGAAAGTACTACATCAAATTAAAGAGACAAAGACATAAAAGTGTTTAAGGAAGAAGAAGTGATGATGGAATGGAGAGTGGAAATGCTTTTAGGATTAAGAGAATAATATGAAATGGTGATTGAGATTGAGACACGTAGGTAGTAGGACATTTAGCCACATTCACTCACGTTCATAAATATTGTCTTTTCTTGAGACACTGAGAAATATTAGCCAACCAACGGTAGCTGTTCTTTGTTGAAGGAATGGTTCCATTGCAGGTATGTCTTGTCCTCTTACCATTC
>Ga0315915_1006247_pt1 | contig 14611 bp, 8 predicted proteins | sample MpolbnodulesMG_FD_207738 | JGI IMG/M metagenome (GOLD analysis project Ga0315915, IMG submission 207738) | Medicago polymorpha root nodule microbial communities from Los Angeles, California, United States - branched nodules | ecosystem: Host-associated > Plants > Roots > Nodule | place: USA... | reverse complement strand
TAGATAATACTCTGCGAAATAAACTTAATTAAATAAAAGCATTCAAGGTATCAAATAAATACACATGTCAATATTCAACATTCCTAGAATATTAACTCCATGTGAATATTATCAAACTCCCATCATTCACAACAAGTAATATATACAAGTCCACAAATTTCACGTAATCACAACATTCATCAAATTTCACCAATGCACATATTCACTAAGTCACATATTAAAATATGAGACATTTCACCAGCTTCAAGTGTATGCAATGTTATAGACACCTCTACATGCATGTGGTACCAATTAGATTCTGGAGATAATCTTACCGTATGAATCCACTAACATAACAAACACCGGCAATTACGTTCTTCAAAGCAATGAAACAAACATCGGCAATTAAATTCTTTCACAAAAGACTCAACATGACTATGAATGCATGGACTTTCAAGTAAAGACTCGACAATGCACAAATCACCAATTCCATATTATATAATTTACACCATCATATAATATATTCACCAAATTTACCAATTGCGTCAGCAAGTATTTACATCCATACAATCAACATGTCCTAATCAACAAAAGAGTCATCACCAAAATCATCATCAACATTTATCACCACAAAGAAACATTATCATTTCACACAATACAATTCACAAATAGATGACGATTCACCAATCATGATAACTGGCATATTATACATCGATCCAACATTGATTCATATTATCATGAATACAAAATCATTTACAAGTTATAAGATCATAAAAGCTCATTTTGACAAAGTTCGTATATTTTCACAAAATCGCCTATTTTCAATTTCAACAACAAAATGAGGTTCCCAAGCTCTTGCATATCATTAAAAATATCCATACATATCATCTAACTTCTACGGTAATCAATCATAGCATCTTGGTTTCACAAGGTTCATTCATTTCTCAAAATTTCTCAAGTTTGTATATTTTTCACCATGTTTCAAAACCAATCCTTTTCAAAGAAAATCCAAGTTAAATTACTCACACAAGCTCAATTGCACTTTAATTAAGTAGGTTTAGGTGTTTGAAACTCATAGGGATTCTTAAACGTTCAAAAAAATGCGAAAAATCGGGTTTTTGGACACCTGCATAGGCCGCACGGCTGCGCCTACAGGTTGCACAGTCGTGCAGCCCTACAACAAGCCACACGCACGGTATGTGCCTATAGGGCGCACGGTCGTGCCTGCTTAACAGCACAGATTTTCCGATTTTTGTTTTTCGCGATTTCGCGCGTAAAATTTTGATTTTAAATCCGTTTTTGCCTACGCGTCCAGTCACTTAAATTTATCATATTCTACTCATGTTTCCCTATCTCAAAACAACTTAATCCAATTCTTCCAAAATCGCTTCTTTCTCAAAAACACTTAAAACGGCTTTTTACTCAAACTCAATTTTCTCCCAAACAATCCCACACACAAAACTTCTAATTCAAAACAGAAATTCTACTTATCCTAATTCAACACAACAATATCATCAATCCATTCAAATTCATCAAAATCAAACTTCTCCACTTTTAACTCATTTTCTCGAAAGTCATAAAATCACAACTTAACCACACAACACCTTTATCAATACTCAATGCATGAATTATCATCAACAACATACACCCAACAACAATCATGGCATATAATCATGAATTCACCAACAATCAACAACAAAAACATCATTTTTCATCATTTTAAGCTAAAACCTCAAAGATATTTATTTTAACACATAACAACTATGAAGTTTATGCTCCAACAAGTTTATAACAAATTTCTCATACCCAAATTTACCACGTAATTATGAGCATGAAAATTAACATCAAAATTCATCAAAATCATAATTCACTCATAACAATTATGACCCATAAGTGAAAAGGAAAATTATAGCTTATTAAGTAGAATAGAATTATCCCCCTTACCTCAAACCTTCAAAAATCTCTAGTTATGGTTTCACTCTCCTCTTCTAGCTCCCAATCATTGGCTTTAAGTTCTTCCTCTTCTTTCTTCTATTCTTCTCTCTATCTCTCTATTTTCTCTCTCTAGCAACTCTCTATTTGTGAATTGTGAGAATGAATGAGTGTAACCCTAATTTCTTCTCGTGAGTTATCTATATATACCACTATAATGGGCCATGTTAACTTTATTCTTATTGGGCCACAAAACTCTTGTCACTTAATTCTAAAAAGTTACTACACACCTAACTCATTGAAACATCTCATTATTTTACCATCTCAAAATAATTACATCAACTCATTAGTAAATTAGTAAAATTAATTATTTTCACTAAAGCACTAAAAATAATCTTCCCACTAAAATTACTAATTTAACCTTACTCACCAAATGACCAAAATACCCTTATAGGCTAAAAATCCACTAATCCCAAGACAAATACACAAACTATAAACACATAATAAATAAATAAAATAATCCTAGCGAAAAACAGATTGTTACGGTGGTTAGCGAACGATCCCCTCCTTATATCACCAAAAGATCTGTCCGGTGAGGATGGAAGAGTGGCAACGGTGGCGGAAAATACTCCGCTGTGACGGTGAAGGCTTCCGGTACGGCGGAATGAATCCTTGCAGTGTAACGAAAGGTTCCTGCAGGCACGTTAGCACTTCAACGCTCAAGTCAGTAATGGAACCGAGAAAGAGTGTGTAGAAAGTGTTGTGAAAAGTGAATCATACCTTGAGAGCGATGAATTTGGACCTAATTAAACTTCCACATAAGCACTTTTTAATTGAGTTTGATGAAAATATGATAATTGTGCATATATTTTATGATTTAAAGAACTGAGTGCGCACTTTTGCCAACATGAAGGATCAATTTGCAACTAAAAACTCTAAAATGACTAATCTAATACAAAAGTTAAACTTAAAAACTCTAGGATGCATTTAGCCATAGTTAAATCAGGTTAGTTTTATAATTTACTTCTTTTAAAATATATAATTGATGACATGTGGTGGTTCATACCGTAGTTTCTTTAATTTATTTAAATTGTTCACTCCATCTCACTTTTGGATCATTTTTGTTAATATAGCATATTCATCAATGACACTTTTTTTATGAAAAACAAAACTTTGCTAGCATAGATACAAATGTGTCATTTAAACTCAGTGACATCATCAATGAAAAGACCACGTCAACAAAAATGACCTCAAAATGAGATGGGATGAAATTCATAAGAAAAAAAGAGAAGTGAAATTTAAGGAAAAAATACAATTTTATAAATTGACACAGCATATTTTATTTTTAAAATAGGAGGATAAAAAATACATTTAAATTATTATATTATAAATGTTATTTTTATTTTTGCTTGTCAAACAATAAAATACTATTTGCTTTATTTTATATAGGGTTTTAATAATTGCAATTTCAAAAATGGCACCAGATATATTGGATAAGGGGAAAAAATCAAACATTTTAACCAAAAAAGTGTGGCACAAGTGGTAGATACTTCGACATTTTAACCATTTGGTCCAAGGTTTGATCTATGGCTAGTGCAGAAGGAAAAGCATTAGTTGGAAGAGGGGTTGTTAAATGAATGTCAGTTAGCTCAAGGGGATTGGTCAATTTAGTTGTGTGCAGAGGATGCATCTGGTTTACCAAAAAAAAATCAAACACTTCACATGCATTTGGAGATGAGGGAGCTTCAATGTTGAGTATTCAAAATTATGAACTCAATTCGTACAACGAAGGAACACGATGCTCTTGAAAATTGCTAGTATTGGAGAAAAGAAAGGGTTAATGTATAGTTTCAATAACCAAAAATGAAGCTTATGATCAAAACCTCTAATCTGTTTCCAAGTCAAACCCAAAACTAAATAATCTTGTCGCTCTAAAATCTGAATGCCTACCACTAGAAAATATCCTAACCTGTCAATCTGTCATGTTGTGATGAATTGCTGCATTACGAGGACTAAACTATATTTGAGATCGAAATAACTATGGTTTGCTCCTGGATTTAAGATACAGAATGAGAATAACTTAATCAATCTCCCCCTCTTCTACATCATTTACAGGATTTGGAACACAAAGTGGATCTCCTTCTTCCTCTTCATCCTCAACTTTAATATACAATCCTAGTTGTTCCAAGGGATTACTCCCACCAAACTTCAACCTACCCATCCCATTCTGAGAGTCATCAGGACTTGTCTCGTCCACAGTACATGGTAATTGCTCAGCAGGCACAACTCTAAGCATTTCCAAATCTTCCAGAAATTGAGAATTCTCATTGATCTCCACAGTTTTTTCCATCTGCAAAGATGCCAGTGTATGTTAAAATAAAATTTAAAGCAAGAATGTAGATAGACATTTCCGGCAACAAAGACACTTATTTACCTGTAGCAGTGCTTGTCGTGCAGCTTGTCTCTCAAGCTCCCTCTTTCGTCTGGATTCCGCAGCAGCTTCTTCTTCTGCCCGCTTTCTAGCTTCTTCAGCAGCCTTCGCTTCTGCTTGTAGCCTTGCCTTTTCTGCTCAAGAATGAGTCAGATCAACAGATAGGTTAGTTAGCATTTAATAGCAAGAATTGTATAGCCCTCACGCAAGTGCGACACCCAAATCACCTTTTCGTCGTTCCATCTCCAATTTTTCTTTATCCAGACGCATTTTCTCAGGATCTCCCTTCACACCCTAACCACAACCAAATTAAATTGAATAAAATGCACACAAATTGAAAAATAAGCAGAAGGATAATTTCCCGCAGACTGAGTACTGTGTAGCTCAAATGTGTGGTGTGGCCTACCTGGGTCAGTGTCTTTTCTCGAGATTTCAAGATAGTATCAGCATATCGATTCTTAATTAATGCAATTCGATAAAGTTTATCAGGGGAGATTTGTGTCTCACTTGCACCACATTCTCCTAAAATATTAATAAGATAACTGGTTTTGAGATTGAATATCACAATATAAAGTTATTAACATATCTTCAATAATACATGCACTCTTACCATTTTGAAAGCTATCATAGGCACAAGAATTTGTCTTTTGCTGAGATTTCTCCTCAAATTTATCCAAGCCATTAACTGACTCTCAAAATAAAGCATAATAGTATAAGATAATACAGCAACACCAATGTAATTCAACCATGAACAATAAAAGAAGTTGATGCTAGCATGTGGAGATGTTTTAGTTTTATCACAAGTCTATAAGATAAGTGAAAAGTTGCTAATCCAAGTCTGAAATCCAAAGAGGGTAAGAATAAGATCTTCTCCAAATGGAGGGATCCATTTCTCAAGTGAGAGAGACATAACAGCCAGAAAGCTTGAATTTTCAGATAGTTCATCCAATACACCGCCACCACCAGAACCACTCAAACTGCCTTGCATGCGCTTCCGCGGCTAAACCCGCAAGAGGCAGCACCTTGTATTAGAACTGTAAGAACAGGGTCAGATGTCTCCTAGACCTTCTGGACCGAGTCCAAAAGCATAGAGAAGACTATGGGAAAGGAATGACTGGCCAAGCCCAAAGCAGTGCAGAGGATCCGGATTATTGTGCAGGAAAATGAATTTCTGTGTTTAATGTGTCAAACACAAATAGCTGGTTCAGAAAAAAAAATATGCCTTAAACAGTAGATATTTAAAGAATGTTGGGGCACCTTGTCATTTAAATCGTGGTTTTTATGATTTAAGTAATGGATCCTAGAGGATGTTAAATTTTTCCAGCAACTATTAGCTATTCAGCTCGAGGAAGATGTGAAAGTTTAAGAGAAGAGTATTGATAGGATAGTTAATTGAGAAGTCGTTAAGAAACTTGATTAGGTTAAGTTAGTTACAAGGAATATAAATCAGACGCATGTGTCCAATAAATGGGATATGGTTTAAGATGCAGAGTTATGTAATTAGTGAGGATTAGTATTGAGGGAGTAAATGTATTTTGTGTAGTTCATTGAATATCTTTTAAACCTGATCCAATTTCTATCAAACTCCTGACAAATTCTTTGCTGACATTTATAACTGACTCCTGAATTTTAAAAACTATATGGGAGTGAAGTCCAGCATTATTTTTGGTCCCACAATTTGAAGAAGTAAGCCTTGGTTCCACTCATGTATTTTAAGTTGGGATCATTATAACATTGTATATCACCAATCTGACCTTTTACATGTAACATATTAAATAAGTTAAACAAACTATCTTCTTTTAATGTATTCTTAACTAAGATAAAAATAAAAATCTCTCCAAAATGGTAGAAAACTAAAAGCTACTTTTGTTAGGAAAGTAAAATTGCTTAAAAGGACCCTCTACTAGCATCCCAAGGTTTTTCCATTTGGTTTTTTGAACTAAAACCCAGCAGCTCGAGCTTTTAACCACCAAACCTGACCATTTTCCAATAGCCTCATTTCTAAAGTATTTGCTCGTCATCTTTGTATCTCGCAATTTCATCGTCTTTATCATTCCAATTAGGTCTTCCCTATCTAACCATCTATCTATCTATCATGAGGAATGCTAGCAACACTCTCTTTAGCACTCACGCTTTTATTGGATGGAATCAATGTATGTACCACCACTTTGTGTGGGTTCTATTTCCAAAGTGTAGACCCACAATGATTTAAACCAATAAGAGAGTGAGTATTAAAGAGTGTTCAAAAGAGAGTGTTGCTAGCACTACTCATCTATCTATTTATCTATCAATCTAGTCTTTCCTTTAACTATGTGTTAGACATCTCCTCCTTGTTACCCATTTTTATTCGCAATCTGTTCAGTTATAGGAAGTTCCAGGATCATAGAATTTTGGGTTTGAACTAACTCGATCTATGTTGGACTTGGTTTTTCCAGTACGCCCCCTCATGCCCAACACTATTTGGTTTGGTGCGTGTATATAAATGGTAGGTGGTCTGATGTGCTAAGAATGGTCTTCTATCAGAAGATCAAGATCAAAAGAAAGTTGATAAAAAAAATCATTATCCAGTGGCTGGTTGCAGAAAAAATCACCAGAGTTAGTACAGGGGCAAGCAGTTTTTAATTAGCAAGACACAGTTGATCAAAAACTCGGTTGTCCTCATTACTGACCTATACTACTATTCCAAAACATTTACATCAAGTTCAGTCCTCATGACTCAAACCCTGCAGCACAATTGTCAACATGACTCTACAACAGCTGAGCAGATTAATTTTGGCAGTCTGTTTAGATAACGAAGAGCAGTTAAATTAGTTAGGTTAGTTAAAAGATACTATAAAAAGAGAGCATAGGGATGGAGGGGCTCATCCGGTGCAACCGATAATTGTTGAGAGGAGAGATCTTTTATAGGGGAAACCCTTGGCAATAATTTTATTCTTCATTTTCCTTTCTTTCAGTTTCCAATAATAAAATCTATAGTCTATTCTTTTTATTCTTTCTATTTTTCATTTCAATCTTACTGATTCTTAATCTTAACGCACTAACCAAAAAAGAGTATCCAGCCCAGAATTCAATATCAAAAACTAAAAAGTCATTCAGAAGAAGCAAATCATACATAACAAACAGGAGGCAATGGGTAGAGAAACTCAAAATTGCCTTATTGCTAAATCTGCAGAGCGTACTCGATCATCAACTTCAAGAAGCATGAAAAAACAAGTAAGAATTACTCACGATTTATTTCAGAAGTATGAGCAGCAGTGGTCTTTAAATCCATCTGGGCACCAGTGCTTATAATTTCTGGTACCTGAAGTAAAATATAAATGAATAATTGTGGTATGAAACAAAGTTACCAAAGACAATATCCAAAAGAGCATAAGCAATCATATAACCGTATTAAATATAACACTAAAGGTGCTAGAACTGTATTGACATTGAAGGTGTTAGAATATAAAAATATATCCTATGAAATTTTTATATTGATTATATTAGAGCACCTTAGTTTATCTCTTAGGAGTAGTTTTCACATTACTTATTATTTCTATGAATCATGATTTCCCTATTTATTGAAGATTATGTCTATTAATCCATATAAATAGAGATTGGTATTTAGTCTTTATCTCAAACTACTATCAACTATCAAGATTTTCAAAGTATTTATTATTTTCTCTCCTATCTAAAATCTAACAACTTCAACATGGTATCTAGAGCTTGGTTCAACCCTCCTTGAATTGTCCTGTCACTATTCCATTGTCAAATTCCAAAAGGTTGGGAATATAATAATGGTTTACACTTTTTTTACAAGTTTCCATCCAGGCCACTGTCGCGCCACCAGAAAGTTTTTTCGGCGCATTTTCCGTCGTAGCCACGCCCATTGTCCCACGCATTCCACCATAGTCATCTTTGTTTCTGCCCACGAACCGACGTCCATTCGGTGGTCTTTAGGCGAGAGTTTTTGGCGTTGAAGTTGTTTTTCCGGTCTTTTTTCTATATTTAGTTTTTTGGTTTCAGTGCTACAGGTACCTGCTTTCTAGTGCAAACAGCCCATCATCTTTACCATTTTTTGTGTTTGCTCCGTTGTGATTTCCTATTCTGAATTTGGCCCTGTTTGGCTTTTGGATCTAAAGTTTCTACTGCTCTATTTGGTTTTTGGTGCTTGCCGTCTTGTGTTTTGATGTTTATTGCTGTCTGTGTTTTTGGGTTGTTTATGCATTTGCCACAATTCATGAGCATCTTTCTGGTTTGTGTGCTTCAAGCATTTGGCGCCTTCAGTAGAAAAAAGTAAAATATATATATAGGGGTTTGCTAACTTAGACCAACAAAAAACATAAAGGTCCAAGTTAGCAAAAGTGCACCTTTTCATTTGGACAAAAATATCCTTCATCTTTATTATTTAAAACTAATAGCTAGAGGGTTACTTTAGTAATTTTCATTAAAACATATTTGTTAACTTGCACCAATTTGCTAACTTAGACCCACTTTTACTTTAAATTGGTTTACACTAGTGGATATTGGTTTTTTTTGTCCAAATGAAAAGGTGCACTTTTGCTAACTTGGACCTTCATGTTTTTTGTTGGTCTAAGTTAGCAAACCCCATATATATATATATATATGATGCTTATTTTGTTTAGTTTGAGGTTGTGCCAATATAATTCATTCCAATTAGAGTTTTAGCTGCCGGAGTGAACGTTGACTAAATATTGTTTTGGTTTTTTTTTTTTTAAGCGGTGACGCTTCCAGTTAAGATTTCAATTGTCGGAGTGAGCACTGACTTAACACCTTTTTTTTTGAAGTCCCAACACCTACAAGGTTGGGTTTCAGCTGCTGGAGTGAACACTGGCCCAATATCATTGTTGTTTGGCATGATGTGGAGACACTTCAATTAAGCCTTCAGCTGCCGGAGTGAGCACTGGCCTAATAATGGTTTATTTGTAACAAGCTTAAAGCTTAGTAAGCTTTAGCCTGAGGGGGAGTGTTAGAATAATATAAAATATTATAATATCTTTTATATTATTTTAGAGTATCTCTTAGAATTACCTTTTATATTACTTATTATTATTATCACTATGATTTGTTCTTGGTTCATGATTGAGTCTATGTATCCCTATAAATAGTGATTAGTATTCAGTTTTTTGTATCAACCTACTATCAAGTCATTATCAAATTTATCAATTATCAATGATATTCAAAGTTCATATTATTTTCTCTCCTCCTTTTATCTAAAATCCCACAACTTCAACAATATGAAACCAATTCTACAATAAAATCCTTTTATCTATGATAGAATAGTGATATGGTAAGATATTTTTCTGATATTTTTAATTCTAGCTCTGGACATTCAAAAATATCAAACAATAAATAAATTCTTCACTAAATAATTAAACCAGACCTTTGATAAATCCTGTGGTATTGCTTCATCATCAGATTCACTATCAGAAGAACCACTAGAGTCCGAATCTGCAATGTACACATTAGATATAAGCAATAATTAACATACAATTTGGACATTTAATTAAATCATAACAAGTATCAAAGGTCAAGAAACAAGTCTAGTTTGGTCAAGCATGCACCTCCATTACTAAGTACTAACAAATTAATAAGTACTTGTATCAATATTGATCCTACAAAATAAGGTTTAGCACAACAGCCACTCCTTAAAACAAGTAAAATAAAATCACCAGTTTTCAACCATGTCGAAGAACCAATGGCCCTTTGCAAAGCAATAATTACAGTTAAACCCTCATTACCCTGTCTCCTCCATTCGTTATATCCTTCCATTGGATAGTGTATATACGTATGTATATGTCTATATATATATATATATATATATATATATATATATATCTGTGTGTGTGTGTGTGTGAATTATGATGAGACTTACAGAACCACCCTCACGTGATCCATGCCCTTTAACAAAGAAATTCAGTTTTAAATATAAATTTCAAAACTTCAAAAATATAGAATAACAAATCTGCTTCATAGTCTCATTTATCAAACCAAAAGTGTCGGTGTATCGACACATTACAAGACAAGTTCACATGTTCTCACAAATTAGGAAGCCTATTCCAGTCATGCTAGTGAAACCATCAATTGCTTTGCATATGCTGATCATTGATCAAGGTTTTAGTAGCTCCTTGTTAAAGAAAAAAAAGGCAATACCAAAGTACTGGCAAGTTAAGAAGATGCTCTGCTCCCAGTTTTATGTTTAAATGGGGCAAGCTTATGCAGATAATTGACCATATTCTTAAGACGTCCCTAATATGTGTGTGGTATGTGATCCTTATTCAGAAGCAACTGTCCATTGCTTTCCTAGTTTTCCTTGATTTATTGGAAAACCTCAAGTGTGAACTAAAAACCTGGAACATTTTTTAGTTATATTTTTGCCATACATGATTCTATATTCTTAAGATGTCACTAATATGTGTTTGGTATGTAGCACTTATTCAGAAGCAACTGCCCATTGGTTTCTTAGTTTTCCTTGAGTTTTTTGGAAAAGAGGTGAAAACCAACTGCTAAAGTATGATTTAAGAGGAGAGTAATAAAAAAATGTAAAATATAAGTATGGACATATAATATAAACTTTCAATAAGATATTTTTTACAAATCATGTACTAAATGTATCATCATATGATCAGATTTCCACATCCTATAATACTTATCACAAAATTAATTACTTAGTAGTAGTATTCAAATTTCAAAAGCATCAAAAAGAAATTCAAAGTTCAAACCACACTTACCACTGCTCCCTGGACTTGAACATTTACTCGTTTGGTAGGTTGTATCCTTTTCAATCACTACAGGAGGATGGCTCGTGACAGGGGACTCAATTCCACAAATGTCCACCTCTTCATCAGCCTCATTTCCAATAATGTTGACCTCTTCATCAGCCGGATCATTACCTACAAGCAAAACAAATTTAAACAAAAACAAAACATACACGTTCACACATAGACATAAAAAAACACGAATATAACCTTTAAATGCTTGCAACGATGAATTGCTTGGTCCAGAGTCATTCAAAAGCTGCAACAGCAAACATAAAAAACCAGAAGTCACGTCATACATGTTGTGAGACTGACATCTCATTATGAAGAGGGTGAGTACATTTCAGACAAAATACGATACTAGCATATTTCATGGAAGTGTTGGGTTGCAGAGAGGCACCTCTATTTCACATGCTTCAACTTTTACTTCGATTTTTTTCTTCTCCAGTAAAGAGTAATCCAAAAGCTTTCGTAATTTGAACATTGCATCATCACTAAATTCATCAATATCAATCTCAATCTCATCTTCTTCATCTTCTTTACCATTTGAACTATGTTCTTTCAAGAAATCAATGATGTAGCCAGGTATTACTCCTTCAAAAGACTCCAATTCTCTACCAATATTTTGCCTCTCTTGATTTGACATAACCAGTTTAGCAGGTGGGATGACTTGAGGTTGAGGAGGAGGGATAATTTTGGGTTGAGGAGGCAGTGAGGCAATTTTCCTCTTTTTAGAAGGAGGCATTGGTCTGGTGGTTTGTACATCTTCACTGGTGTTTGTCTTCGTGGGCAACAGTAGAGAATCATTTCTAGGAATTTTCTTCTGTAATGTTTTCCATCTCGATTCGAAATATTTACTAAGGGTATCAGCCATGATATGGACATCAGTCTTAGGTGGATTATATGTCAACGCATTTGAAAATGTAAGCCTCACATCAGCAGCAAATTCCAATGGGCCTGTGTATGATCCTTTAGCAATCTTGTTTTGTACTGTTCCCAAATCCATAGGATGCGTTATGACACTGAAATAGTCAGGAAGATTCAACTTAACCACATCCACAGGGGCATTAAAAACCCAACTAAATTTGTGCTTCATCAACAGTTTCAATAGTGACTCACAATCTTTCATCAACAGTGAATTTGCAGTTCCAGGCAAACAAGTCCGTGCCTGGGTCTCAAACTTTCCACAATTGCCTCTATTCCATCCACGAGGCTTCTGAGTCTGACCTAATGGTTTCAATTTATTCCCTGGTACTGATTTCCTCGAGGTTTCTATGGATGTTTTCAATGCGTTTCCTTGTACTGAAGAAGATATTGATGGTTTTCTCGAGGTCTCTATGAATGGTTTCACTTGATTCCCTTGAACGGAAGCAGATATTGAAGGTTTTCTCAAGTTGTCTATTTGACCACGGTTGATATTAATATCACTAGAAGACGGCAAAGTAACACCATTTCTCTTTTGCATTTGAAATTTCTTTTGAAAAAGTCGAACCCGTTCAAGCTCAGACTTAAACCTATTGGCAAGTTGTTTTCTTTGAAAAGCTGACAATTTTGACAAAGGAACAAGTTGCATTGGAACACCATACGCCCCTCGTCGACCTGAATTGATCAAAGTAACACATTTCCGAGTATCCTCCTCCTCCTCCTCGGAAACAGTAAGTTGAGTAGCCGAGCCATCGGATACAACGACTGTTTCACAATAGCCTCCAGAATGCCTACTCTTGGCCATTATTTATTACGACGACCACAATCAACAATCAACCAATCACTAAATTCAAACAGCCCCGCAAATTAGATGTCCTAGAGAGACGGAATGAAAAAATAAATTGAATTAACATATTCCCTTAAACCTAAATTAACAATAACACTAGTTCTAGTAGTAGTGGTGATAATGAAGTGAAAAACAAAGGGCTTACTTGGAAATTTTTCCGTCGAATGAATGAAGAGTAAAACCCTAGCAGAGAGCGTTTTGGTTGTTGAAGCAAACAAGTGAGGAAGACGAGACGGCGATGCGGGTTTGGGGAGAGCGAGAGCTTTCTTATTTTCTCGCCTCCCTTCCCTTAACAACAAATTCAATCGCGCTCTCTCACACTCTCATGTACTCTTATGTATTTCACTATCGGGTTTGGGTTTTACTGGATACATCTGACGGTCAACATTCACTTCAGACTATTAGCCCTAGGATATACAATGCAAGAATTCTGCTCTTTATCCAAACGGTTTTGCTCATTCCCAAGTAAAAAGACTAATACACCCCTACGCATGTTTGCTAGTGCAAATGTGAACGTAAGTTAACACACGTTGCGTGAGCTAACTCACGTTCATAGCAGAAAGCAGAAATTGCATTTAATGCAGTACTGAACAGCTATTTCGAAAGTAAAAAATGACTCGTAATCACGCCACGGTCATAACTTAACCGAATTACGTCATTTTAACGACATTATCAGATTACACAAAATCATTGTTTTTCTCACAATCACGTAATCACCAATAAACGATCCAAACGGTCCAAATTACCCAAATTCACTGGAAATGACCTGTAACCACTTAAACACACTTAATGACACGTAAATGATCCAAATTACACCAATTTGTCCATAAATTTCTAAAATTACATAATCTCACATAAAGGGTCAAAATGACCCAAATTCATCGTTAAATTACACAAACATAAATTCATTAAAAATCAACAATACGGATACAAATTCGGAAAACGTTACACTATTACACTTAAATAATGATTACACTTCAACGAATCGGACAAAAAGATACAAAGTGTTATTCTCAACCATTACCCTAAACATGAAATCAACGTCACTATCATCTTTGAGAAGTTGTGGATAATACATGGTCTTCCAGAAGTCCTCTTCCTTATCCTCCCCCAACTCCAGGTCTGGCACATTTACTATCACATCACGTGTTCTATGATTTGAACCAATATGGATAAAGAAGTCGTCGTGTTTTGCCTTCAACTCGTCCAACTTGTCGGTGGGGTTTACAGTGAACCAAACCCTCTTTTTCACATCTACATAACGAACTTCAAGTTTAACTGGATCTTGTGCATCTTCAAACATGTTTCACTTCACAAAAATATAATGAAAAACAAATACTACCTCCGTCCCTAATTATAAGACCCTTTTGAGAAAAAATTTGTCTCTTTTTATAAGACCTCTTTACTATTTCCAAGTACATTAATTAATTCTTTACCAACATACCCCTATTTATTTTATATCTTTTTCTTCAATCAGTATTAAATACTACATTGAAAAGATACACTAACTCTCTCTTTTAAAGGACAAATTTGTAAAAACAATAGTAATTACAAACAAATTTATTACCACTTTTAATTTTCTTAATTTCCGTTATTTATCTAAAAGAGTCCTAAAATTAGGGACGGAGGTAGTATGAGATGAAGGTGAGAAAAACACAAGAAGGGGGGTTGAATTGTGTTAGCTTTTTCTCGTTTTCTCCTACTGACGTCACAGTTCAGAAGCAGATAAAGTCCAGCTTC
>Ga0315915_1006245_pt1 | contig 14612 bp, 8 predicted proteins | sample MpolbnodulesMG_FD_207738 | JGI IMG/M metagenome (GOLD analysis project Ga0315915, IMG submission 207738) | Medicago polymorpha root nodule microbial communities from Los Angeles, California, United States - branched nodules | ecosystem: Host-associated > Plants > Roots > Nodule | place: USA... | reverse complement strand
GGCATGTTAATAAATTGTGTGAAATGTTGAGTAATGTCAACCTGTGAGACCGAAGATATACCCAACCAAAGCCAAACTTGCGCCCATAGTAAACCGAAGATGTCACATCCCAAAAATAAATGATTTGTTGTCTCTTGCTTCCCACAACCAGCCACACAAGCCGAGTCTTCATGAGAAATAATCCTCCGCCGAAGCAAGTTATCCTTCGTTGAAAGTCGATTGCGGAGAAGGCGCCACACAAACACCGACACCTTAGAGGGTATCTGCTGATGCCAAATGTCGGCCACCTGGTGGCTATCCCCCACACCTGCCGTGGTAGTAAGGAAGCGGTAAGCCCCCCGAACCGAATAACCATGCGTAGGATCTAGCCGCCACGTCCACCTGTCCTCTACATTTTCCTGTAAAACAAAGTTATGAAGTAACACAGAACACTCCCTAACGCTCTCCTCCTCCCAAGCAAACAATCGGCGCCGTATTTATGAAGTTATGATGATTATTAATTTGATTTAAGGTGTTCTTTTTTGTTTGTACACAAGAATTATTCCTCTATTAGGTTTTTGCTATACGTGTTTATGAGTTTTAAGAATGTTGGCTTTTTTTTATAGTGTTTGAATGTTGTATATCTATTTTATCTGTTAGGTTATTATTATTATTTTTTATGTATCTTATTTTTGTACTAAACATCGCTTAGTTTTTACCTTGTCTTATTGTTCACTAAAAAACCAAAATAAATAAATTACTCTTTAATTTAACCATGTTAACATTTTTCTTTAACTTTAGCATTGACCTTAGTGTTTTTTTGATTTCCGTCTCTTTTACCCAAACTCACGTTTAAAAACAAAGTATCGGAGAAGTTGTATATAGTAGCTTTAATCATTAAGCGGTTAAGATGCACTGGGATATGGTATTGACATGGATAACACTTATCCAAACATAACATTGGTGTAAATCAATTTTAGTAGATCACAACCCAACATTTCCTATTATTTTCTTTGTATGAGTGAAATGTTTATTTTGTTTATTTTCTTGGCACATTATATATATTTTTCTTGGTGAAATTATTCCAATATTGGGTTTTTGCTGCACTATTTATGTGTGTTAGGGTTGTTGCCCTTTTTTGCTGTATTGATGTATTTATCTTACAAGATGTGCGAAATTAGTGTACCACTTTTAAATAATTATCATTCACAAATTAAATCAATAAATTAAAATATATATGTGTATCAATTTTGTGGAATGTCATATGAATGTAAAGATAATTGATCGTAACAATGTTTTGTATAATTCAATCAAATATAATCTTAGTGGTGCATCGCACGAGTTAGAGTATCCTAGTTTCAAACATGGCAGAAAAAAGTCATTCAAAGATACTTGTTGACTTTCTTTTTTTTTTGGATGGAGATTTTTTTCAAAGGACAATGAAAAATGAAAGTTATTAGTAATCTTATAGAACCGTGCACAATTGAGATAGGTGGTGCATGGTACCAAAGTCTCTCGAAGCAAATAAATTTAAAAGCATAAGTTTATTAGCAATTAAAAACAAGTGCAAAGTCACAAGTTAAATTATAATTTTTTTTAAAGAAAGATAAATTATAATTATTATTTGGCAAACTCAACGATACTCATAAAATTTAATTGAATATGTACTTATTATCTTCCAATTATTCAATGACATGTCACACTTTTTTTTTTACAACATGTCATGTCACACTTTATATTAATTAATTTCAAATTTTGAATTAATTTTGCTTGCAACACTCACCCCAACCATTTATGCTAGACTGAATTATAATCATTGTGTGTTGAGTGGTAGTGAATATAATGTCTAAAATTTTGGGTAGGGAATTGACATTGTGTGTTGAGTGGTAGTGAATATAATGTCTAGAATTTTGGGTAGGGAATTGATTCTTCTAGCGAGAGATAGTCTCGTGAAAAATTCACGACCATATATTTGCCAAATAGCTTTCCTAAATTATAACCATTACTTCCCTTGATTTCCAGCGAAGAAGAGTTTCAATTGGCTAAAACATTTTCATGATTAATTCTAGATAAATTCTCTCTGGATGAATAGCAATGCTTGTTTGGGTAAAGACTGACAAGCTTAGTCTTCATTCAAACCACAAAAACTTGTTCAGCAAGACAATGATCCGTTGTTTATTGTGCTTTGAATTGTATCATGATATTGGATCACAGAGCATATCAACGTAACACAAAGCTGCTGCAAGGAAGAAATTCTAAACCTCCTTTCATATACAAAAATGAAAAAAAGTATTCTACTAATAGGTTCTACAAAATCATGTCACAATTCATTTTAGCTTGCTTACGTATTTTCAACTACGTTAGAATCCTATACCAAATTCCATGGAAGCACCGGACCTAACCAACAAAATGATGCCTAGAAAACATGACAAAATGAGCAAGAACTACTAAGCCCGACGATGATAAGTTCAACGGCTACTGAACTTAACTAATTCTTCAACCAAATCAGCTTTCTTAAGCTTATAGTAGCCTTTTATTTTGTGCTTCTTTGCCATGAACTTCAACACAACTAATGTCTCTTTCATCAAGGTTTCTGAGCTCTCATTATGATACTCCACCAACGAAAGCGCCTTGCCATATTGGCTTCCATTATCCATCGAAACCCTATCTGAATTTGTTATGCCACCTTCATAGAGAACAATAGCATTACCATCAATTAAAATCGTACCAGCAGGACGACTTTCTGGTGTCCGCTGCCTCTTGGTTGATACGTAGTCACTGTCATAAGGAACAACATCATTACCATCAATTTCATCTTGATCCTGTTGCATCGCCCTCCAAGTAATTTTACTATTCATAGGCTCAGCAGTACATTTTTTTGGTTTCTGCGGCCTCTTGGTTGATACATTCTTAGATGTACTTGGAATAACTGATGTGGGACTGTTAAGTGGTTCTCTAGCAGGACATGCCTCAAATTCAGGTTTCTTCTTTTCCCAAGCTTTCAACTTTAAAGGGAAATGTTCATAGGACTTGCAGAAGTTAACATCAAAATTTGATTCTGTATCAGCAAAACAAAAATTTAGAGGATAAACAGTTCGTAGGGGTACCAAATCTTCATCTGGAGCAGCATTGTATTCTTCCCCGTAGGCTCTTCGGGAAGTTTTTGGAACAAAATCATGCAGGTTATTAGCTAAATCAGAATTTTCACTTTCTTCTTGTTGGCCAGTACCAAATCTGGAATAAGAATACATTTTCATCCCCTTGATATTTGCAAGTCTATAATCATCTGAGCAGACATTTTCTTCCTACACAATTTAACAAAATACAATGAACAAAATACCTTCATTAATATCAAAGTAGAAAAGTATAACCGCAACATCCAAGTGCTTTTAAATTGATTAAAAGAGGAAAATGGTTTCTTGCACCTTGGGCAAAACCAGATTCAAGATTTGATCGCATGTATCTGTAGTAGCGAATTGGCTTTGCCTGACATCTTCCTCTAATGTATCAGATAATACCATCTTCTCAGAATGGTAAGGTACATAGCTAACAATCTCCGCATCAGGACTTCTCACCGGAGATATTGCGAGCAATTCCTTCAATAAAAAAATCTAATCAGGTACAATGACTTAACAAGAGTTTTCAAAGCAAATTACGTAGAGATTAAATCTTTAGTAACCTAAGAAGATATAAATCCTCTCTACTATAGATAGATATATCAGTGCAGCCATTAGTCATTGATATAAAAAGGTTGAAAAGCTAATGATCATCAAGAGGGGGGGAATGCAGATTGTCATTGCAAGATAAAAGCACATTAATTGATAAATTTGATAGTTCATAGATTTTAAACTGAAGATTAACTTTTAAGAAACACTAAGTTTAAATTCATAGTTTTTTATTTACATCTTTAAGGGGGTATTTTATTTTGATATTTGACTTCTGATAGTAAACATACATAAAAGGGTTCAACAAAAGTTTATGATTTATTATCATAAGCATAACGTTGGAGGTTTAAAATCTAACATTATTGCATTTGATATAAAATCATAGCAGGAAAGTATGCTAGTACATCTCTAAACTTGAGCAAGCACAAAATCATATACATCTCTACCTCAAAGTATGCTTTCTCAACCTCAGTCTTTTCGGGATCATCTGATCTCTTTTCATGAAGCTCCAAAAGAAGTTCTGAGTTTTGAGAGTTTTCTGAAGTTTCAAAATCTTCTCCTCCTCCCTCCCTTATGATATCATTCTCTGTTGCATGTTTAGCAACATTCACAATTGGATTCAAGATGTTCTCATCTAAATGCTGCTTCAAATTGAAGAAAAACTCAGTTAAATTTGAAACCAAGTGTGAATAAGATTAATATTTGTATACAAGAAGAAACACCAATATTATCTATAGCACTGAACTTCATGTAAAGCCAAACCTTGCCATGTGAATCTTGCCGGTGATCTTCACGTAAAGCCTTCACTATTTCATGAAGCGTCTCAGCAGGTTTACTATGCAATAGAACCTGCATCGCTGTATAATCGGTATGATCGCTCTTTAAAGTGGTGACCGCGGCATCAAGTTGGTCGATTCTTTTGGCCAAAGCATTACAACATATTTCAGGCCAGTTTTCATGCTCAGTACAGGCCAAATCATTCTCAAGGCATAAGAGATCATCTTCGAGTTTCTCAATTTCAATATCTGCCTTAGTGTTCAAAATTCTCAAAACTTGAACACATGATCCCACATTCAAGGCATGTTCTTCAATCTCATCTGCAAAACTCAACAGAAAGCCACAGTAAATACAAATGATCAACATAGACGGTGGGATTGGTCCCCTTTATTAATCGTTCCTTTGGACCGGATACCGAATTTCCAACGAACAAAAAAATTACGAAGTACCAACATAGAGATACCCAAAAAGGACCAAACAAAATAGAGGATGAGAAAGTATAAGAATAAATACCATAGCCAGAGCGAATGTAATCATAGTGGCACTCAAAACTCTCTGAGTAGTTACCATCATAAGAAACTACTCATTCTTAATATAAGTAAACAACCAAAGCTGATATAGAAAATTAATTACCAAAGATGAGGTAAAATAAGAAACCTTGATCAAAAGATGAACTCCATAGATTCAAAGCCATGTATGAAATGCAAGTAACTATTTCCTGAAACACAAAACTATAACAACATAACAAAACAAATGACGAATTTCTAACAGTATTATTAATCCAAAGAAGCATCAACAATACATTAATCAATGGAGAAAGTCCAAGTGAAACCAAACCAACATCTTGTTCTTCTTCAATGAAATCACTGCTTCCAACTCCAACAAGCACAAATGCATTCAATGACTCACACAAACAACAATTTAAAGTAGTGCATACCAACACCACTTGTATCCATTAACTAATAATTAATAATTAATGAAATATTTAACAATGGTAGTCACATCCGTAACCATAATTTAATAAATGCGCTTTGTTCAAACTTTTCAAATCATGTTTCCTACACTGTAAGTATACACTAGGGGTAGGGGTGCATTTCATCATCTAAAAGTTTATGATTGGACAGGACAACTTTATTCGCCTCTGTTGGATATTGTGTACTGTTTTGGGACGGGATAAATTGGGGACTTAAGGACATGACAACTTTTTATTCTAAAAATCGTCTAAAATATTAAAATAATTTTTAATCCATCCAATATCGAACAAGATTAAAAGTTATTCGATTTCTTAAATGAGTGTTATATACTATTGCTCTTATTGAAAATTATATTATCACAGTTTTCTAATATCGGAGAATTGATATTAAATCAATGATCATGTTAAAAGTGTATGTGTTTTTAAAACACTTTTTAAAAAGGGAAAAAGGAAAATAATTGACGACTTTAATGAAACAAATGTCAATTTTTAAGTTTCAATGTAATGGATGCATAATTTTTGAGATAACAATTTCTTATTAGACTTTTTAACAACTATTTTAAGAACATTTGTTAAGGATTCAAAATTAAAAATGATAGATAAATTTAATTTTATATAAAAAAATTTACTTTTTGTTGTTCAATGTGTTGAATGCACAATTTTTAAAATAAGATTTATACAACTTCTTAACAAATGTTGTAAGAACATTTTTTAGCATTTCACGATAAAATTTGACATTGACAATGAATCTAAAAAAAAATTGTCAAGAAGTATGACACTATTTAGTTATTTATTTACATAGAAATAAAAAGACTAATTTAAACTATATAAAAAATTAGGAGGGCATACCATATAACATTAATTTTTTTTTTTTTAAGGAAATACCATATAACATTAGTTGTATAAACATTACTCCCTACGACCATATATAAATTTTGATCACCGAAAATAGATATATTTGGACCAAATACATCACCACAAATATAGGATCCAAAGTCCTTGTAATTAAACATGCCCGGCAAAATCTTTTGTCGTAAAAATCATAAAAAACAATAGTTTAGGTGTTAGAGGAATGGCAAAACTGGTTTTATCTGCCGGACCGGCCCATTTAGCTCTCTATTTTAGACGTGTTGAGGTAAAGTTTTGAACTCGTTTCCATTAGTTGGCCCACTTCTCTTAGCTCACGAAAAATACGGGACGGGATCAAGAAGGGGCGGGCCAACCCACCAACTCGTCAACTTACTAATTTTTTTTGTTCAACAAATTATACAAAATTTGAACTTGAGCGACCCAATAACTCATCATAAACCAAATTTGTCTAACAATCTTATTTTTACCACAAATTTCTTTTCTCTCAATATATTTTTATTAAATTAACAGCAACACATTTTTTATAACAACAAAACTGTTAAAAAAATACATAAATTATTATTTTTTGTTTGATGGATCATCCCACAAACTCGTCAATCCACCATTATATAAGATGTAATTTTTAAATCGATCAGCTAAATTGACTCAACTCGTCTCATTAGCACTTGTAGAGAATCACCAATTGATCCGCGTGTAGATACGGTAGTAATGGATAACAAAAAAAAAAAAAGATATGGTGGTAAAGACTGCATCTTTAATTAGAATTAGAAGGTAAATGGGCATGAGAGTATATGACATCATGTAGTGAGTTTCTTAACAATTTGCTGAGAAAACAAAGTGGCAGAGAATTGGAGGCGAAACGAGCAATTGTGACGACAATTTAGTCACATCCGCAGTTCAAGAGAACTCAAATCAGACAGACCTTGTTGCTACATTTAGAGGAGCTGGTCAGTCATGATGTGCCTGCCTACTTTTAAACCAATCAATTCGCTTCTGTTCTTTTTTTCCTTTCTTTGTAGCCTTGTAGGACATTCATTACCTTCTATTCTAGGCTTCTACAAAATGAAAATCATTACTCTGATTTATATTTTTTAGAAAAAAATTAATATATTTGCTGTGACATGACAATGCTGGTTGTCCATCTTAACTAAATGTTGTTGAGTAGGAGCAAGATCATATTTTATCCTTTCAGTTTTTAGTAGGTGAAAAGTTCACAGATCATAACATCTTGACATGTATTTCCACCGGTCTCAAATATAAGAAAATATATTTTTTTTAGGTTTATTAAATAATTAATGTATTTGCTTTACAATGTAAATCAGATACATTAACTACTCAATGTATATATTTAAATTGAGCAGTGTTATTTGAATAACTCTTTTTTGTGACAACTTGTCTGACAACTAAATTATGCAAAGAAATTTAGATAGTGACGCAAAAATCAAAACAATAGAAAAAGAAAGTAGAATGACAATGTAATTATGAGAGAGAAAGTTGTCACAAAAGTTATCAAAAAAAGGTTGTTTAAATATCATTTCTCATTTAAATTTACTCCCTTTTGATCATAAGAGAATGTTTAAATTTACTAAGTAGTCTAAATTAAATTTGTATCCATCATTTACAGTGTGTTTGGTAGAGGTGAATTAGGGGAGAGAGAAGTTGGGGAGAGAGAGATACAAGAGAAGATGGGCATTTCTCCAGTTTGGCACACCAGCGAATTAAGGAAGAGAGAGTTTTTAGGCATGGGCCCCACATGTTTTAGAATCTCTCCTGATGTGCGAAGAAATAGGACAGAGAGTCTCTTTTTCCAATTGTGTCCTTGTATAGTTATACCTTTTTTTTTAGAGCAATGTATACTTATACTTATAAACCAATAAACCAATTTGCATATAGATGGGTGTTGCAGTTTATTCAAACTAGTACTCAAATCGGTTGGAAATAAAATTAACAATACTAACGTAGAACTGCAGCTTGTTCGGGCACTGGGAAAAACCGTGGTGGGGGGATTTTTGGAGTTGAGTTTTATTATTTTAACATAAAAATTAAATTATCAAAATTCAATTATATTTAACTAGTCAATTAAATTAATTTACGTCAATTAAGTTAAATGAAGTATACTATTTCTCTCAGTTGTCTAATTACAGTATATTATACACAATTATATAGGAGTGGTTCTTTAATTTTCTAACTCAAGGGTATTTTTGACATTTCAAAAATAAATGTATTTCTCTCTCTCCTATTTCTCTCATCTTTCTCTTATTCCAAACAATACAACAAATCTACTTTATTTCTCACTTATTTCTCTCTTTTCTTACTCTCTCTCACATATTTCTCTCTTCACAACTTCTCTTCCCAACCAAACACACCCTAAATCCTTTATCCGAAATTACAAGGCAATTTACAAGCCGCATGCAACGTAGGTGACTGCCACTGTAAAATTTGAATTAAAAAAAAGTATTAATTAAAAAATGGTTCATAATAAAAAGAACAAGATATATACGGTTAAATGCAGGAATATATTAAGATTTTGGAATTCGTTACTTATCAGCTATGCATTTGAGGAGATCATCGGTGCCATAACAATGTATTTGGGCATATGAATAGTTCGCCACATGAGAGGATCCTTGCAAATCTTGAACCATTGAGTGCACACAAGGCATGCAGTTGTAAGAATTTCAAACGTACCAAGCCTCTGAAGGATGTTTGTTGTCAAATCACTTGCAAGATCAAGCCAATTTGGTCCTGTTGTGCTCTCACTTTCTTCTTCCATTGTTGGAATAGAAGAAGAAGAAGCCAAAAAACTGAAACTATTTGATAATTTGATTCCTGTATTGTTATAACCTTTTTATAGAAACCATATCGTGCAAGTCAACGTATGGAAAGTGAAATTATCAAAAGTGTTGACAATAGAAAAAGAGAAGAGAATAGTGGAAGGGGAAAACGGCGGGCAAAAGGTTCCACAAAAGTTACATATATCTTTCTCTAATTATGAATTAAATAACCAGCGAAAATCTAATTATTATAACCCATTCTAATTATTTCACACCTAAGTTCTGTCAAAAAAAATATTTATTTCACACCTAAGCATTTTGTGACTTTTGTAACAAAAAAATCGAGTTTAGATGAGAGAGAAGGTAAATGTCAAAAGATTTAGAAACTTCTATAACAAAAAAAATCTCTTTTATATAGTTTTATTTAAACGAACAATTTTTTTTATTTTCTTTTATTACATTAAATAACACAAAATAGATTTTGATATTTTATAAAATCTCTATAAAAATAATCTCTAAATTATTCAATATAAAAATCAATTTTATTTTAATTCATAACAAACGGGGCATGATGAGGAAGTTTGTTATAACTTTTTTAGGTTTTTTTTTTAAAATCTCTTTAAAGAGTATTTTATTGTTACAACTTTTGGAAGAAAAAAATATAATCTATAAAAATATCTAAAAACAGCTTTTACTGAAAAGTTTTTAAGAGTAGCTTTTAAAAAAAATACTTTTTTAGTGGGTTGAGAAAATAAGTATCAAAAGATGGAGAAAATTTTGTACTAAAAATCTCTTTTGCATAATTGCATCAAAAACTAAGACGTTGTTTGTTATAGTTTTTTTAATAAAAAATCACTTTGTAGAGTATTGTTCTAGCCCTGATTAAATACGGGATTTTGATGCCAACATTTTCCTATTGGTAGGGGAAGAGAAAGTTAACAAAGATTTTTTTTTTTTATCAAAAATGCTATTTAAAGCGGAAAAAGGATTCCCGACTATTTCACGATACATGTGGCATGTATGTCACTCATCCACTATTTTAGGATTTTCCATATTTTTCTCCCCACCTCTCCTGATATCAGCTCAAAGCTGATTTTGATTGGCTTGTGTTTTCATTCTTAATAAATTCGGGATAAATATTGTGGTTGTGTATAGCATGGCTCTTTTTTTATATAGCAGTTAACATGAGTTTTTGTCCTGTTGAATTGCTGCTTCATGTATTCCCACAAATTTAAATTTCGCGAGATTTAACATTATGCTTAAAATAATGTTAAAACTTCTCAAAGAAAAACCACAATCTGAATCATTCAGCAACAAAAGCATAGATAATCTAATTGATTTACAAAGCATGCCAAGTACACAAGCAAAAGAAAGAACTCTGACACTAAGTTGCTATTAGCAAAATTCCTTTAAAACATCATTAGCTTCCGAGTGTCATCAAGGAAAACAATCCAAAATTTCCGCTTGAAGATGAATACATGCCAAGAAATCTACAGTATAATAAAAGCATTTGTTTTTCAACATCACTTAGACTATTCAGAATCAATAATGATCATTACAATCATCAAAAGATATCATACTAGCTAGTAACGGCGATAAGACAGTATAGTCTCATGAGTCGACATAATAGCCTCATAAGACATGTCCTCATAGTTCATAGGATTTGGAAGTTTCAAATCATCGATCTCATCAATGCACCTTTTCTTTAATTTTCACTCAAATCAAGATAACAACATTCATGGATGTAAAGAGATTTAAGAAGACGACGTTTATCATGAATGGTAAGCAAACCAACATTAATGAGCTCGTGTCCATTGACATCAAGATGACATAGACCATGCATTGTTTCAACATGACAAATGCTATATCATCGCAACAATCACAAAGTTCATACCCCACTCTTTCATATTTAAGCGACTACAAAAGAGGACAAAATCGGCCAATGACTTCTAGAGAGCAACCAGTTAGGTTACTATGTGAAATATCAAGCTTCTCTAATAGCGGAGTTTTCTCACAGCTTCACAAAAATAAAAAATCTAAACCCATTTATGAAAAACAATCCAGTTAGGTTACATGGCAATTTTCAAGCCGCATGCAAATGCAACGTAGGTGTCGACCGCTGTAAAATTAAAAAAAGAAAGTTCTTTTAAAAATGATAAGATATCTAGTATAAAATTAAATTTAAATGCAGGAATAAAGATTTTGGTACTAATTACTTATTAGATATGCATTTACGGAGATCATCGTTGCCAAAAATCTCAATATCAATGTCTTCCAGATGATCGCATCTTCTTTCAACAACATCACAAAAAGGTTGAAAAGAATTGGATGAGAACCCCATCAAAATAAAAAGGAAGAAGAGAAAGATTTTGACGAAGGGGGAAATTTCATCCACAATGTTCCTTCATATCTACTAAGGAACAAAAGGTCAAGCTAAATGCTTTAAACAATCACTCTGTGGGAGGAAATCCACATTTTCGTGCTAATAAAAGTCTTATAGGTTTTTGAAGTTCATATGAAGATAGAATATTCACAAAAAAAAAATGAAAAAGGAAGCTAAAACAACCCACACACCACAAAATGCAGAGAGCGTTACGGCCCACTGTAATGGGCTATTCTGATTGTCATGCTCCAAGACATCACAAATCTTCAATAAATTTTCTCCCCGATCAAAATCGGAGGGGATTGTGACCCACCTGCAATGGCCGTTACGGCTCAACCCCTCCCAAAACAAAAATTTTTTCACCATATCCATCCCTAACCACCAAAAATAACCCAAACATATTCTTCCTCATCCAAAAATATATCCTTAAACATTTTGCATACCCTCCTCCATACACAAATACAAATATGGATTTTCTGTTGTTATAGCAGGACGCTGTAACAACACAAGACCGTCCGATCTAAATCGTGTGGTTAAGATGATTTGGAATGATTTGACAAATGAGTTAATTTAAACTGCATGATCTATAATCAACGGCTGAGATGTAAAACAACGTGTTTTTTTACAGCAAGGAATTTCAGTCCCACAAATACCAACCACACCCATCACAAATACCGATGTCCTCAAACCATACAAACAAAGTTTCAAAGTACATCAATGAAGAAAGACAAGTAATAGCCTTGTAACAAAGATGATGAAGCAAAGCACAGCCAACAAGGTAAAGCTTCAATAAAATCTTGTGAGCTTTCTTTAACCCTTCTTTTTTTTCCTTCCTTTTTCGTGCTTAAACATTGATGACAATGTCCAATTCCAGCAAAGCGTTTTTGTTTTTGCATGTAGGATATAGAACTTTTTCTTGTGTATGTGAGTACAAGGAAGATAAATTATCATGTGGTGAACCAACTTTTGGTTTAATTAATGTGTCTTGCTAACAAGTACCTCTAGAACACTCCTTAATTAGACATTCCAAATCAAGAAATTATTCTTTTAAAAAGTCAAATATTTCAATTTTCAATGAATTAAATTCACAAATTTTAATAAAAACCTACTAATTAAGATCTCTAAAGAGTACTCTGAGATTTCTCTTACTTAATTAACATGTTCCTAGTCACATATTCTTGTTGAGTATAAAGTATAAACCATGGTAAATAAAATCATTGTAAAAAAAATACATAGTAAATAATAAGACTTCTCAAACAATCTATAGTAAATAAAATCATAGTAAAAAACCATATTGTTAAAAAAACCATGGTAAATAAAATCATAGTAAACAATAAGACTTCTCAAATAAATTATTACAATCAAAATCATTCAGCTACAAAAACATAGAATATCGATCCAACTGATTAAGAAAGCATACCATTGATGCAAACCAAGCATAAATAAACAAAAATGTAAGTGTCAACAAAGACCCCAATAAATCTGCACCAAAATAATAGCCTAGTTTTACATCATTGTCATCACATAAACTTCCACATATAGAATCAATAATGAAAATCATCATCAGAACAGTTGTCTTCATGGATATAACGACTCGGCAGTTGCAAGTCATTGATCTGATCAATGCATCTTTTCTCCAAATCTTCATTCAAATAATGGCAATCACTAATTTCAAGAGATTCAAGAAGAGGGCAGCTATCAATAATGGCGAGCACACCAAGTTCAGTGAGCTCGTGTCCTTTCATATCAAGATGGTGTAGACCAGGCATCGTTTCAGCAATAACAAACGCCATTTTATCAGAGTCACAAGAGTCAAGCGACCATGAACAATATTTAAGAGATTTCAAAAGAGGGCAAGATCGACCAAGGGCTTTAAGAGAGACATCAGTTAGGTGGCAATGTGAAATATCAACCTTCTCCAACTGCGGAAGCTTTCTCACGGCTTTAGTAAATCCTTCATCTGTAATCTTCGAACAATTTACAAGCCGCATGCAATGTAGGTGACTGCCACTGTAAAATTTGAATTAAAAAGAACTATTAAAATTTGCTTCATAAAAACATACAGTTAAATGCAAGAATAAATTAAGATTTTGGTATTAATTACTTATCGGCTATGAATTTGAGGAGATCAATGGTGCAAAAACGCTCAATATATATGTCTTCGAGATGACTGCTACTTCTTTTGACAGCATTGCAACATGTCTTTGCCAAATCCATATAAGCACTGGGTGAATTACGTGTGCAGTGCATACGAATAGTTCGCCACATGAGAGGATCCTTGCAAACGTTCCACCATTGCGGGCACACTCGGCATGCACTCCTCAGAATTTCAAACGTACCAAGCCTCTGAAGGATGTTTGCTGTCAAATCACTCGGAAGATCGAACCAATTTGGCCCTGTTGTTCTGTCACTTTCCTTTTCCATTGTTGTCACTCACGTATTATTATAACCTTTATGGAAAGTGAAATTATCAATAAACTTTGTACGTTACTTCAAAATAATAAAAAACTTTGAACGTATTATTATAACCTTTTATGGAAAGTAAAAGTAAAATTATCAATAAACTTTGAAAAGGATTGTTTTACTCACGTATATCACCACCAACTTGCGGACGAAAGCGTTAACAATAGAAAAAGAGAGAAAAGTGAATGGAGAAACTTGGGCACAACTTTTGTCAATTTAAATTATATATGTGTAACAAACTATCCCTAAAAACAATAGTAACAAATTAAACAAACTATACTTTTGTTAGGATATTTATATCATGGGTTATTGAGCATATTGTTAGACCAAGTCAAACCATTGTACTTATCTCCTAGTGACACCTCTCTCAAGTCAATATTTGTACTTATCCTTAAGTTATATCATTGTTCAAGTCAATATTCCTACTTATCCCGTAAGTTATAACGTAATGGTATATCACCAGAAAGAATTCATATTAATTCCTGAAAAATCGATTAGATCTGTTTATAGGTTTTAAGGAAACCTAAAAACCAATTTTTTTTCTCAAAAAAAACATAAAAAGAACTCAATATTCTATGTGAATTCCTGAAGAATCCATTAGATCTGTTTATAGGTTTTAAGGAACCTAAAAACCAATTTTTTATCTTAAAAAAAGAAACATTTAAAAACCAATTTTTATTGTCCACAAATTTCTGATGAATACAATATAGATGAATTCCTAAGGATATATA